>Ga0194047_10000004_pt1 | contig 233969 bp, 220 predicted proteins | sample JunL225m_MetaG_2_FD_160070 | JGI IMG/M metagenome (GOLD analysis project Ga0194047, IMG submission 160070) | Anoxic zone freshwater microbial communities from boreal shield lake in IISD Experimental Lakes Area, Ontario, Canada - Jun2016-L221-5m | ecosystem: Environmental > Aquatic >... | reverse complement strand
CACGATGAATCCTGCGATGTCAGAAGCAGTGATTGAGGTTTTTGTAACCCTCTTTGATCAAGGGTTAATCTATCGCGGACAACGTCTTGTTAATTGGGATCCAGTACTTGGAACTGCTGTTTCAGACTTAGAGGTGGTTAGCGAGCCTGAAAAAGGATTCTTATGGCATATCCGATACCCTCTGGTAAGTGGAACTGGTGAAGTCATCGTAGCAACAACTCGTCCAGAAACGCTGCTCGGGGATGTGGCAGTCATGGTTCATCCCGAAGATGAACGTTACAAGCATTTAATTGGGCAATTTGTTAAATTACCTTTGTGTGACCGTGAAATTCCAATTATTGCCGATGACTACGTCGATCCAAGCTTTGGAACTGGGGTTGTTAAGGTAACCCCAGCACACGACTTTAATGACTATGCTGTTGGACAGCGCCATCACCTGCCGTTAATCAATGTTTTAACACTCGATGCAAAGATTAATGATAATGCGCCCCCTGTCTATCGAGGCCTAGATCGCTTTGCAGCCAGAAAACAAATTGTGAAAGATTTAGAAGCGGCTAACTTGTTAGACCAAGTCGCACCACACGAGTTGATGGTTCCACGAGGAGATCGTTCTGAGGCTGTGATAGAACCGATGCTCACAGACCAATGGTTTGTCGCCATGTCAAAGCCAAGCGAACATAATCAATATAGCCCTGGCGACTCAATTGCAAGCGCTGCACTCAAAGCTGTCGAAAATGGTGATATCAAGTTTGTACCTGAAAACTGGAAGACCACATACGATCAATGGCTTCTCGGAATACAAGACTGGTGTATCTCAAGACAGTTATGGTGGGGGCATCAAATCCCGGCTTGGTATCAAGATGATGGAAAAATTATCGTTGCAAGGTCTGAAGAAGAAGCCTATAAAAAGGCAACTTTAGCAGGCCATCAAGGCACCCTCAAACGTGACAATGATGTCCTTGATACATGGTTTAGCTCCGCGCTAGTTCCATTCTCTTCTCTAGGCTGGCCCAACAAAACGTCCTTACTCGATCTTTTCTTGCCATCAAGCGTCCTTGTAACCGGCTTTGACATTATCTTTTTCTGGGTTGCTCGCATGATCATGATGACCTGCCACTTCACTGGACAAGTTCCTTTCAACAAAGTCTATGTTCATGGCCTAGTGCGAGATGCAGAAGGTCAAAAAATGAGTAAATCGAAGGGGAACACCCTCGATCCAATCGATTTGATCGACGGAATTTCTTTGGATGATTTAGTAAGCAAAAGAACTACGGGATTAATGAACCCCAAACAAGCTGAATCAATTATTAAAAAAACTAAGAAGGAATTTCCTGATGGTATTCCTTCTTTTGGAACAGATGCACTCCGCTTCACATTCTCATCTATGGCGACCCTAGGTAGAAATATTAATTTTGATTTAAAACGTTGTGAGGGTTATCGTAATTTTTGTAACAAGCTCTGGAATGCAAGCCGCTTTGTTTTAATGAATTGTCCGGGCGATGATGACGCTAACGGCTTTGGTCCATGTCCTGCAGACTGTGGACCAGAAGGATATCTACATTTTTCACAAGCTGATAGGTGGATAGTTTCTCTATTACAAAAAGTGGAACAGGATGTTGCGAGAGGCTTTTCTGACTACCGTTTTGATAATATTGCCAGTTCAATTTACCAATTTGTTTGGGATGAATACTGCGATTGGTATGTTGAACTTGCTAAAGTACAACTTGCGCAAGGCACCCTGGCTAATCAAAGAGCAACCCGTAGAACTTTACTGCGTGTTTTAGAAACCATCTTAAGACTAGCTCATCCTTTAATTCCTTTCATCACAGAAGAACTTTGGCAAAATGTTTTACCTAAAACAGGTAGAGCAATTGCGGATTGTCCTAGTCAATCTATTGCCTTGCAACCATACCCTCAGGCAAACCTTGACAAGATTGACGAAGTTTCTGAAGAGTGGGTGAGTCATTTAAAAGCTCTAGTAGATGCCTGTCGAAACCTCAGAGGGGAAATGCAAATTTCTCCTGCGCTTAAAACGCCACTGATCATTCAAGGTAATTCATCTCTTATTTCTGAATACGCACCTTACCTACAAAGTCTGGCTAAACTGAGCGAGATTAAAATAGATGTAACTGGTGCCATGATCGATGAAAAAGCCAATCAGGCCCCCGTTGTCATTGTTGGAGAAATGCGACTGCTATTAGAAGTTCAAATTAATATTGAGCAGGAAAAAATTCGCCTAGATAAAGAAATTACTCGCTTACGTGGAGAAATTAATAAAAGTCAGGCAAAATTAGAGAATGAAGCCTTTGCAAGCAAAGCTCCAGAAGCTGTAGTTGCCCAAGAAAAAGCAAGATTGAAAGAGTTTTCTGAACTAGCTGCCAAATTAGAATTACAGCTTTTACGCCTTTAATAGAATTTGAGTCCACCATGAAAAAAGATATATTTAAAGCAGTCTTTCCTGTAGCGGGTCTTGGAACTCGGTTCTTACCGGCAACCAAAGCAATGCCTAAAGAGATGCTTCCAGTTGTTGATAAACCTCTTATTCAGTATGCTGTTGAAGAAGCAATGGCTGCAGGTATTACTGAACTTATTTTTGTTACAGGTCGAAGTAAACGTGCGATCGAAGATCATTTTGATAAAGCCTATGAACTTGAAAATGAACTTGAGTCAAAGAATAAAAAAGATTTACTTGAGATCGTTCAAAGTATTAAGCCAAGTCATGTGGACTGTGTTTATGTTCGTCAAGCTGAAGCCCTAGGGCTAGGACACGCTATACTTTGTGCGGAAAAGTTAGTCGGAGATGATCCTTTTGCAGTATTTTTAGCTGATGATTTACTTCATTCTAAAAAACCAGTCATGCAACAAATGATTGAAATTTATGAACACTATCGCTGCTCTGTCATTGGGGTAGAAAAAATCGCAAACGAACAAAGTAGATCATATGGTGTAATCTCTGGAAAAAAATGGGATAAAGATCTCTATAAGCTATCGGGAATTGTGGAAAAGCCAGCTCCAGAAGATGCTCCCTCAAACATGGGCGTCGTTGGGAGATATGTTCTTTCGGCAAATATCTTTGCACATATTAAAAAACTTGCCCCAGGTGCGGGGGGTGAGTACCAACTTACAGATGCAATCCAGTCATTGATTCAGAAGGAGCAAGTTTTAGCTTATGAATATGATGGTATTAGATATGATTGTGGAAGCAAAATCGGATATCTCAAAGCAACTGTTGAATTCGCGCTTAGCCACCCTGAGGTGAAGAAAGAATTTGCCGCCTTCTTAAAAAGTAAGAAGCTAAATATCACTCGACAAGTCGTGGCTCAAAAACCAAAGGTTACCAAAACAACAAAAGTTAACAAAGCAAAGTAACTATCTTCTGCGCAAATAGAAAATATAAACTTCATCATCGGTTTCAGTAAATATAAGCTCATTACCGGTTTGCTTTGCAAACATTGGCAAATCATGCTCCGCTCCCTGATCCGTTGCCAATATCTTAAGAATCTGCCCGGTGGTCATATCCGATAAAGCCTTTTTAGTCCGTAGAACAGGCAAGGGGCAAATCATCCCAATACAATCCACTTCCTTATCAACTTGGGCAGGTTTCATCACAGTCCTATAATCTCTTTTCTAGCCACTCAGCGACAGACTCGAGGGCCCTAGGCAAAGAAGCTGCATCCGTACCACCAGCCATCGCTAAATCCGGTTTGCCACCCCCCTTGCCACCCACTTGCAAAGCGACGTAGTTCACCAAATCGCCCGCTTTAATTTTGGAAGTTAAATCTGTGGTGATGCCAGCAATCAACTGAACTTTGCCATCATTAACCGCGGCTAAAAGAATGATCCCTGATTTTATTTTATTTTTAATTTGATCTAGTGTTTCTCTCAAGATCTTTACATCAGTTGCCTGTGTGATCGTCACCAAAACAGAAATGTTTTTAATCGTTTTTGTTTGACTTAATAATTCATCACTCTGGCTTGCAGCCATTTTAGAATTCAAGCGTTCAAGTTCTTTTTCTAGCCCTTTTAAATGCTCTTGTTGCATAACAAGGCGCTGGATAATATCTTCTGGATGTGCTTTTAATAATTGTGCTGTTTGCAAGGTTTGTTGATTCATCTTTTGTAAATGTTTCAAAGAATTTTCACCTGTAATAGCTTCAATTCGTCTTATGCCTGCTGCAACACCACTTTCAGCCACTATCTTAAAAAAACCAATATCTCCAGTTCGGGTGACATGCGTACCGCCACACAACTCTTTTGAAGATCCAATTTCAAGAACTCGTACCACCTCACCATACTTCTCTCCAAATAACATCATGGCACCCGTTTTTTGAGCTTCTTCTAGTGACATGACCTGTGCAGAAGTCCCATGATTTTTTAAAACCTCTTGATTGACGAAGAGTTCTACCGCTTCAATTTGTTCCTTTGTCACCGGAGCATTATGTGTAAAGTCAAATCGGGTTTTATCAGCGTCAACTAGTGACCCCTTTTGTTGGACATGAGAACCTAATGTTTCACGAAGTGCTTTATGCATCAAATGTGTTGCGCTATGATTTCGCATCACATGCTGCCTGTAAGTCATATTAACTTTAGCCGTTAAAACATCGCCAACAGATAACTTACCCTCAAGCAGTTGCCCATGATGTCCAAAGACCTCAGGCTGAACCTTCACGGTATCTTCTACTGCAAACAGGGCTTGAGTATTTCTTAGTTCACCACGGTCACCCACTTGCCCTCCAGACTCAGCATAAAAAGGTGATTTATCCACAATCACTACAGCATGTTCTCCTGCTGAAATCTGTGTCAATGAAACGTCATCTTGAAATAATCCCGTTATTTTTATTTTTTCTACAACCGAATTCTCATAGCCCTCAAATTGAGTAACAGCCCCAGAGTACTCAAAGCCTTGTGAAATTTTAAATTTACCAGCAGCTCGAGCCTGTTCACGTTGATGGTTCATAGCTTTATCAAAAGCAACTACATCGACAAGTACATTGCGTTCGCGACACACATCTGCTGTGAGATCTAAAGGGAATCCAAAGGTATCGTGTAATTTAAATGCAATCTCACCATTAAGAACCTTTGTTTGCGAGGCATCAATTTCGTTTAAGGAGTTTTCTAATATTTCCATTCCATTGGCAATGGTTTGGAAAAAACGTTCTTCTTCTTGTTTCAGAACCCCCATAATTCGATCTTGGTGATTCTTAATTTCTGGATAAGCTTCACCCATTTCCCTAGCAAGTGCGCTAACCAACTCATAAAAGAATGGTTCGCGCGCACCCAACTTATATCCGTGACGAATGGCCCGGCGTGTGATCCGTCGCAATACGTATCCTCTACCTGCATTTCCAGGAATAACCCCATCAGCCACAATAAACGAGCTTGCACGTATATGGTCTGCAATGACTCTAAGTGACGGAGTATTTCCATCAATCTGGGAGACTAAGGTCTCTGGAACGCTGGCCTTAACGATAGATTGTTTTGCAGCAGCTAACAAGTTAACAAATAAATCAATTTCATAATTAGAATGCACGTGCTGCATCACTGCAGAAATGCGCTCTAATCCCATACCAGTATCAACACTTGGCTTAGGTAAAGGATGCATTACCCCAGCTTCGTCTCGATTAAACTGCATGAAGACGTTATTCCAGATCTCAATATAGCGATCACCATCTTCTTCAGGACTGCCCGGTGGACCACCAGGAATTTCTGGGCCATGGTCATAAAAAATTTCCGTACAGGGTCCGCATGGCCCGGTATCTCCCATCATCCAAAAATTATCCGATGCATATCGTGCACCTTTGTTATCACCTATTTTGATCACCCGGGCTGCTGAGACTCCAATTTGCTGAGTCCAAATAGCGTAAGCCTCATCATCTTCGGCATAAACAGTAACCCATAGCTTTTCAGGGGGTAATTGCAGTGTTTGGGTTAAGAATTCCCAGGCAAAATGAATGGCTTCTTTTTTAAAGTAATCCCCAAAAGAGAAATTACCAAGCATTTCAAAAAAGGTGTGGTGACGAGCGGTATAGCCTACATTATCTAAATCATTATGCTTTCCTCCAGCCCGAACGCATTTTTGGGCTGAAGTTGCTCGGATATATGGACGTTTTTCTAACCCAAGGAAAACTTCCTTAAACTGGTTCATTCCTGCATTGGTAAAAAGCAAGGTAGGATCATCTCCCGGGACAACAGGACTTGAAGTTACAATCTGGTGACCCTTAGATTGGAAAAAATTTAAAAAACTGTGGCGGATGTCGTTAACTTTCATGATTTAATTATCTCATTTTGGGTAAGTAGTTCTAAAATCTGGCATCAAAGTAAAAATACTTAAAAAAATCTTTCCTTTTTCTGGCTTTTTCACCAAACTAGGGGAAATACTTAGGGCAAGGACTGCACGACTCATTTAGAATGGCTCGTTGATCATTAACACAACCATTAATGGGGTAAGAATTGAAAATACGTAATCAGAAAAATTTTGTAGCTGGGCTAATGTTCATTGTCACTGGAATATTTTTTGCTGCCCTTGCGACAGGCTATCAAATGGGTACCCCTGCAAAAATGGGATCAGGATATTTCCCTTTTTACTTAGGGACTTTACTTTCCCTGCTGGGGCTATTCATTTTTGTTACCTCAATGACTCCAAATTCAGAAGAAAGTGTATTAACTAAGTGGGACTGGAAATCAGTTTTATGGATTACTGGATCTGTTTTGGTTTTTGCGGTTTCCCTAAATTATGCAGGCTTAATCATTTCCTTAGCTCTGCTTATGCTTGTATCCGCATTAGCCAGCCATGAATTTGGATGGAAAGGGACCTTAGTCAGTATGGTCATTTTAATCTCTGCTGTATACCTCGGTTTCGTTTGGGGATTAAAACTACAGTTCCCTGTATGGCCCTATTTTTTAAATAACTAAACCACTGTTCACTCACCTACTCTGAAGAAAAAAATTAAAAAATGGAACTGCTAAATCACCTTGCTCTCGGTTTTGAGACTGCTTTTACTCTACAAAACCTGATTTATTGTTTTGCCGGCTGTATTCTAGGAACGCTCATTGGCGTGTTACCTGGTCTTGGACCAATTGCTACTATTGCGATGTTGCTTCCAGCAACCTATTCCCTGCCTCCAATTGCTGCTTTAATTATGCTAGCCGGTATTTACTACGGTGCACAATATGGCGGATCAACGACAGCGATCTTGATCAATATTCCAGGTGAGTCTTCTTCAGTGGTCACCGCTATTGACGGTTACCAAATGGCCCGTAATGGCCGTGCTGGAGTCGCCTTATTTACCGCCGGTGTTGGCTCATTCTTTGCTGGTTGTGTAGCCACATTGGTTCTCGCCGCATTTGCGACACCACTATCAGAGCTGGCCTTTAAATTTGGTCCCGCTGAATACTTCTCACTCATGGTTCTAGGACTCATTGGTGCCGTGGTGCTAGCATCAGGCTCACTGATTAAGGCGATTGCCATGATTGTTCTTGGCCTTCTCCTCGGACTTGTTGGTACAGACGTTAACTCTGGAACTTCACGTTACGCCTTTGATATCCCACAACTAACCGATGGTCTTGGTTTCGTAGGGCTAGCAATGGGAATGTTTGGTTTTGCAGAAATTATGCTTAACCTAGAGCAAAAAGAAAAAAGAGAAACCTTCTTAGATACTGTGACCAATCTTTGGCCTAAAAAAGCTGACTTTAAGCGAATGATTCCTCCAATTTTGAGAGGTACTCTTCTGGGCTCAATTCTGGGGATTCTTCCAGGTGGTGGTGCGGCCCTAGCAAGTTTTGGGGCATACTCTTTAGAAAAGAAAACATCTAAATTTAGCCATGAATTTGGTAAAGGTGCGATTGAAGGAGTTGCTGGGCCAGAAAGCGCGAACAATGCTGCCGCCCAAACTTCATTTATCCCCCTGTTAACATTGGGTATTCCACCAAATGCTGTAATGGCATTAATGGTTGGTGCTATGACTATTCATAACATACAGCCAGGTCCTCAAGTGATGACCAATAACCCAGCTTTATTCTGGGGACTGATTGCATCAATGTGGATTGGTAACTTTATGTTAATCATTCTTAACCTCCCTTTAATTGGTATGTGGGTTAAGTTGTTAACAATCCCTTATCGCCACATGTACCCTGCGATTCTTGTATTCTGCTGTATCGGTGTATACACTGTAAATAACACTACATTTGATATTTACCTCACAGCACTTTTTGGCATATTAGGCTATATCTTCTCCAAACTTGAATGCGAGCCTGCGCCACTGTTGTTAGGCTTCGTACTCGGACCAATGATGGAAGAATATTTCCGTCGTGCACTATTATTATCAAGAGGTGACTTTACCGTCTTCCTCACACGTCCTTTGTCATGCGGTCTTTTAATTGCCGCAGTTTTGATGGTTGCATTGGTTTCATTGCCTTCATTTAAGAGAACTCGTGAAGAAGCATTCGTTGAAGAATAATGCTTAATTTCCTGGCACTATTACAATAGTGCCTATGACTAAAGATTTAACCCCTCCCAAAACCTCGGCACCCGCCGAGGTTTCTAATTTTCTGAGACAGATTATTGATTCTGACTGCGCGTCAGATCATTACGCTAATCGAACCGATTTCCAGGGTGTGGCTTTACCCCTTGTTATTACAAGATTTCCTCCTGAGCCGAATGGCTACCTTCATGTAGGACACGCAAAAAGTATTTGTTTGAATTTTGGATTAGCTCGTGACTACGACCTAATGAGCGGTGGCGGTAGATGCCATTTGAGGTTTGATGACACAAACCCCAGCAAAGAAGAAACAGAATATGTGGAAAGTATTATTGATTCTGTTCGCTGGCTTGGTTTTGACTGGATCCATCAAGCCAAAGAAAATTTATATTACGCTAGTAATTATTTCACCCAGCTCTATCAGTTTGCGGAAATTTTGATCCAAAGGAATAAAGCCTATGTGGATAGCCAATCAGCAGAAGATATCCAAAAAAATCGTGGTAATTTTTCTCAACTAGGAATCCCTAGTCCATTTCGAGAAAGAAGTTCGGATGAGAACCTAGCCCTGTTTAGACAAATGAAGTCTGGAATATTTAAAGATGGAGAACATGTTTTAAGACTCAAAATCGACATGTCCCATCCGAATATCGTCCTTCGGGATCCAGTAATCTATAGAATACGTCATGCACACCACCACCGTACAGGTAATGAATGGTGCATCTACCCTTTATATGATTTCACACATTGCATCTCTGATGCTCTGGAAAATATCACTCATTCAATATGTACACTGGAGTTTGAAAATAATAGGCCTTTATATGATTGGGTTTTAAATGAACTAAAAGAAGCAGGGGCTTTAAAAGCACCGCTTCCTAAACAATATGAATTTGCCAGGTTAAATTTAACCTATGCTCTGACTAGTAAAAGAAAACTATTACAACTTGTCAGTGAACGCCATGTTGAAGGTTGGGATGACCCTAGGATGCCAACTATCGTCGGACTGCGACGTCGCGGATATACCCCACAAAGTATTCAGTTATTTTGTGAGCGTATCGGTGTTTCAAAAGCTGATAGTTGGATTGATATGAGCATCCTTGAGCAAGCGCTAAGAGATGATCTTGACCCCAAAGCAATTAGAGCCATCGCAGTATTAAAACCACTTAAATTGATACTGGAGAATTTCTCTGGTATTGAAAGTTGCTCCGCACCACGTCATCCCCACCATGAAGATTGGGGACGTCGAGAGTTCCCACTAACCCAAGAATTATGGATTGAAGCAGATGACTTCATGGCTAACCCAGTGAAGGGGTTTTTTAGGTTGTACCCACCAATAGGCGATACTCCGGGAAGCCGCGTCAGACTCCGTTATGGATTTGTAATCGAGTGTACCGGGTTCGAAACAAACCCATCCGGTGAGGTGACTACAGTATTTGCAAAATACTTTGCTGATAGTAAAAGTGGTACACCTGGCGCGGATAACTATAAAGTAAAAGGGAATATTCATTGGGTTAGTGCAGAACATGCAATTTTGGCTGAAGTAAGACTGTACGACAGGTTGTTTACAGACCCACAACCCGGTAGTGGCGACAAGGACTGTGTTGCTTTACTCAACCCGGATTCCAAAAAGATTATTTCTGCGTATCTTGAGCCTAGCTCAAAAGAAGCTTTACCTGATCAAAAATTTCAGTTTGAACGGCATGGGTATTTTGTAGCCGATCGAATCGACCATTCCGCAACGCACCCAGTCTTTAACTTAGCAGTTGGTCTTAAAGATCAGTGGAAAAAATAGTTATATCGTTTTTAAGAAATCATCGACGTGTGGGAAATATAATTTAATCCCCATTTCATGTAAACGCTTACTTTTTAATCGTCTTGATTCTGACATGATGCTGAGTGCCATGGGGCTTACCTGGTCCTTAAGTCCTTGAAAATCGACTCTTGGTGGTAATGGTAGCCCGAATTTTGTAGCAACTTTTTCCATATATTGCCCCATTTTTAAGTAGCTTTCATCACTCGCATTAAAAATTCTTTGAGGAGCCCCACGGTAAACAGCAATTTGAATAATTCGAGCTAAATCGTCTGCATGGATGTGGTTAGTATAAATATCACATTCTTCTTTTAAAATGGGCGTTGCATTGCGAATTCTTTCAAGTGGCAAACGGTTCTGAGCATATATACCAGGTACTCGCAAAATAGTTGCAGCTATATTTTGCTTAATCGCCCACGCTCTAATCTGGCTCTCAGCATTAACTCGACGCCTTGCGCGATCATTCATAGGAGATGGTGTGCGCTCCTCACCTACCCAAGCCCCCTCACAGTCCCCATAAACTCCTGAAGTACTAATGTAGATAAAACGACGGACTCCCCTTGCCTGAGATAAAATCCTAATTAAGTTTTGAGTACGTAAGTCTTTATTGCCATATGAGTTAGGCGGTGCTAAATGGATCACTGTTGAAGCCAGACTCGTTAGTCTTTTTAAAGAATGTAACTGATCTAAATCTCCCACAATGGGGATAACTCCCAATTGTCTGAGTAATATTGCTTTTTGAGGCTGACTAGTCAAAACGAATACCTGATGTGTTGGGGTAAGCATCGGCAATAAACGCCCCCCTACATCACCGCATCCAATAATGAGTATGCGTGCTTTACCTATTTTTTTTGTTTCGTTTGTTTGAATTGCCATGAGTTTGAAAGGATCTGTGTTGAGCTCGATTAAAAGTTATATGGTTACCCTTACCGGAAGCGGTAAAACCTTCCCAGTTACAAATGATATGTCAATTTTAGACTGCGCCCTCAAACAAGGTATTACCCTTGCCTATGGGTGCAAAAATGGCGCATGCGGTTCCTGTAAAGGTAAGGTGATTTCTGGAGAGGTTACCCATGGGCAACATAGTGCAAATACCCTCACATCTGAAGAAGAGTCTAAGGGCGTGTCTTTGTTTTGCTGTGCATTTGCGCAAACTGATTGTGAAATCCAGGCCAGAGAGGTTCAGGGAACAGGTGACATCGTCGTCAAGAAAGTCCCTTGTCGCGTCAATACTCTTGAAAAAGTTGCACCCGATGTGATGGTTCTCAAGTTGCAATTGCCAGCGACAGAACGTTTCCAATATTTAGCAGGCCAATATATTGAATTTCTTCTCAAAGATGGTAAACGTCGCGCCTACTCTATTGCCACACCTCCTCATGAGGAAGGTCCGATTGAGCTACATATCCGCCATTTAGCGGGTGGTACATTTACTGACTTTGTTTTTGGGCATAACATTGAAAAACCCTTGAAAGAAAAAGACCTCTTAAGATTCGAAGGCCCCTTAGGTAGTTTTTTCCTTCGTGATTCTGATAAGCCAATTATTTTTCTTGCATCAGGTACTGGTTTTGCTCCAATTAAAGCTATCGTAGAACATATGCAATATGAAAAAATTAGTCGACCAATTACTTTATATTGGGGAGGTAGAAGACAGATTGATCTCTATCACCATGATTTATGTCTATCGTGGACTAACTCAATTCCAAATTTCACCTATATCCCTGTTATTTCAGATGCGACCCCTGAAGATCATTGGGCAGGTCGAACAGGATTTGTTCACCAAGCAGTCATGGCAGACATTCCAAATATGAGCAATTATCAAGTCTATGCCTGTGGTGCCCCCATAGTTATATCTTCAGCACAAAAGGATTTTGTGGAAAAGTGCAAACTCCCGGACGAAGAGTTTTTTGCAGACTCTTTTACTTCGGAAGCGGATTTAGCCAATAGTACAAATTAATGTCATTAATTCAATTTAGAATTTAAACTTCAACAACTAAAAAATCCCTTAGAGAAAAATCATGCTTGATACACACTCGATTATGTACATCACAAAACGTCCTGAAGTGATGATGACTTTAGGTGAGGGCTCTTGGTTGAAGGATAATAACGGCAAAAAATATTTAGACTTTATGCAAGGCTGGGCTGTCAATTGCCTTGGACACTCCAATCTAGGAATGATCGAAGCCCTTAACAAACAAGCTAGGAAAGTCTTTAATCCAAGTCCAGCTTTTTATAATGAGCCTATGATTCGCTTGGCTGATTTATTAACTTCGCACAGTAATTTTGATAAAGTTTTTTTTGCAAACAGCGGTGCCGAAGCGAACGAAGGTGCAATTAAATTAGCACGCAAATGGGGCCAGCTTCATAAGAACAATGCCTTCGAAATCATCACTTTTGATCATAGTTTTCACGGTAGAACTTTGGCAACAATGAGTGCATCCGGCAAGCCGGGATGGGATACGATGTTTGCTCCACAAGTTCCTGGCTTTCCTAAAGCTGATCTCAATGATTTAGAGTCCGTTAAAAAATTAATTAATAAGAATACTGTTGCCGTCATGTTAGAGCCTATTCAAGGTGAGGGAGGTGTAATCCCAACTACGATTGAGTTTATGCAGGATCTCAGAGCACTCACCAAGAAACTAGGAATATTGTTAATAGTAGATGAAGTCCAGTCCGGATGTGGTCGCACAGGCCGACTCTTTGGGCATCAATTATCTGGCATTGAGCCTGACATCATGACATTGGGCAAGGGGATAGGCGGTGGTGTACCACTATCAGCCCTCCTTTGCACTGATGCCGTTGCTAGTTTTGTACCTGGTGACCAAGGTGGCACATATAATGGCAATCCACTTATGTGCGCGGTTGGAATAAGCGTGATTGAACAGCTAACCGCTCCAGGATTTTTAGAGTCAGTTCAGGAAAAGGGGCAATATCTTCGATCTAAATTACTTGAACTCTCTTCAAAATATAATCTTAATGGTGAACGCGGTGAAGGTCTGTTACGTGCCTTGATATTAAATAAAGATATTGGGCCAAGCCTTGTTGAAAAAGCCCGTGAAATGAACCCAGTGGGATTACTGATTAATTCTCCTCGCCCAGATTTATTACGTTTTATGCCTGCACTCAACGTAAGCCATTCTGAAATTGATCAAATGATTGCTTTTCTTGACAAGCTCATCCCAGAATCACTCACCTAAATAAGCTGAACTGACTCGAGGGTCTTTGACTAAGTTAGCTCCAGTTCCTTCGAGAGTAATCTCACCACTCTCGAGAACATAAGCACGGTCAGAAATCGCTAAAGCTAATCGTGCATTTTGTTCAACCAAAAAAATTGTCATCCCTTCACTATGGATTTTTTTAATCACATCAAAAATTGTTTGTACCATCATCGGTGCCAAACCCATTGAAGGTTCATCAAGTAAAAGTAGCTTAGGCCTAGACATCAATGCTCTAGCTAAAGACAACATTTGCTGCTCACCACCAGAAAGGGTTCCGGCTAATTGTTTTAATCGCTCTTTAATTCTTGGGAATAAGGTATACATTTTTTCAAGATCCGTAGAGATTTCAGCATCTGTCCTTAAGTAAGCTCCCATCATGAGGTTTTCTAGAACACTCATTCTTTGGAAAATGCCACGCCCCTCTGGGACTAATACCAAACCCATAGCGGCAAGCTCATAAGAATTGGCTGGTGCCTGATTTCCTTGAAATTCAATACTGCCACTGAGTGGTTTTAAAACCCCAGCAATCGCTTTGAGCGTAGACGTTTTCCCCGCTCCATTCGAGCCAATCAAGCTAATTAATTCACCTTGATTAATCTCAATATTAATTCCTTTTACTGCTGAAATTCCCCCATAGGCAATTTTTAAGTGGCTCACTTTTAATAAGTTATGCATCACGCCACTCCAGGGCCTAAATAGGCTTCAATGACTGCGGGATTCGTACGAATCAAGTCAGGGGTACCATGTGCAATAACTTCCCCATGATCGAGTACCGTGATGGAATGACATATCCCCATTACAAGTTTTACATCGTGTTCGATCATCAGAATAGTTGTACCGTCGGAATTGATCTTTTCAAGTAACTTTTGAAGCTCTACTTTTTCAGTTGCATTCATACCAGCCGCCGGCTCATCTAAAGCCAAAACTAGAGGATCCGTTGCCATTGCTCTAGCAATTTCTAATCGCCGTTGATCGCCATAGGATAAGTTTTTAGAAGTTTTACTGGCATGCTGAACAATCCCCACGTAATCCAAAAGTTCCAAACTACGATCAAAGATTAATTTTTCTTCTAGTTGCGTCTTTTGGGTTCTTAATGTTGCTCCCCAAAAACCCGCCTTGGTCCGACAATGTCTGCCCACCATTACATTTTCTAAAACAGTCATTTCCTTAAATAAGCGAATATTTTGAAAAGTTCTAGCAATCCCTGAAAATACGACCTCTTCAACAACCCTGGGATTATATGATTTTCCTGCCAATGAAAAAGAACCGGTATCCGCAGGATACAGCCCAGTCATCACATTAAAAAAAGTTGTCTTACCCGCGCCATTGGGGCCAATAAGTCCCGCTATCGTTCCTGACTCAATGGAGAGACTGACACTACTGAGCGCTAACAAACCACCGAATTTTTTATTCACATTAGAAACTTCTAACATCACTTTATTTATCATTGTGATATCACCTAGCCACGTTCTCTGGCCAAAGTCCTTTAGGACGAAAGCGCATAACTAAAATCAAAGCCAATCCATACAATAACTGTCGAATTACCTCTGAATCAATTAAAACTTTCCCAAAAATCATTCGTTGTAATGGCTCCAACGATGCCCTTAAAACTTCGGGAAATATTGTTAACAAAAGACTTCCTAAAATAACTCCTGGGATATGCCCCATACCCCCAAGCACCACCATCGCAAGAATAATAATCGACTCCCATAGAGAAAAGGACTCTGGAGAAATGAACCCTTGGAAAGATGCAAATAAAGCGCCTGAAAGACCTCCAAATGAGGCTCCAATTGCAAAAGCAAGCAATTTCAAATTTCTAGTATTGATACCCATTGCTTTAGCAGCAATTTCATCTTCACGAATAGCTACCCATGCCCTTCCAATTCTTGAGCGTTGCAACCTGCCACATATCATCACAACAATGACGACCAACACAACAAATAAGTAATAATTTAAGACTACTGAAGGAATAGAGAAGCTTCCAATTTGAAAAGTTTTTCCTAGAGAAACGCCACCTAAAGAAACAGCATCAATGCCATTTATCCCCTTTGGTCCATTTGTTAAGTTCAATGGACGATCGAGATTATTCATAAAAATACGGACAATCTCTCCAAAGCCTAAAGTAACAATTGCTAAATAATCGCCTCGTAATTTCAAAGTAGGAGCGCCCAATATTGCGCCAAAACCTGCGGCAATCAAGGCGGCAACTGGAATAATTAACCAATAACTGACATGCATCCCTTGAGGAAAAGCATTCTTGAAGTCAATGAAATTAGCCGCTAAATGAGGGGAGGTTAAAAGAGCTGCAGAGTAAGCTCCTACAGCATAAAAAGCAATATAACCCAGATCAAGCAGACCAGCAAACCCAACAACAATATTTAACCCCAAGGCCAAAAGGGTATATAGCAAAGCAAAATCTAAAACTCTGACCCAATAATTGCCACCGCCAATAGAAACGATCCAAGGCAAAAGAATAAGTAGTATCCCGATAGCAATAAAAAGTGTTAACTTTTTTTGAGACGGATGGGCTTTTAAAAAAGAATTCGATGTCTTCATCACTCTAAGCTCGATCACTTACTTTTTCACCAAGTAATCCCGATGGCTTAAAAATAAGCACCAGAATGAGCACTAGGAATGAAAAAATATCTTGGTAATTTGACCCAAATACTCCCCCAGTCAGCTCTCCAATATAACCAGCACCTAAGGACTCAATTAAACCAAGCAAGATACCACCAAGCATCGCACCCTGAAGATTGCCAATACCACCTAATACCGCAGCAGTGAAAGCTTTTAATCCAGGCATGAAGCCCATATAAAAATGCGCTGTACCATAATTAGATGCAATCATCACTCCTGCTAAAGCAGCTAATCCACCCCCCAACATAAAAGTTAACGAAATGGCTCTTTGAGTATTTACTCCCATGAGTCCTGCGACTTCAGCATTTTCTGCAGTTGCTCGAATAGCTCTCCCAAACTTTGTTCCATGCACAATGATAAGTAAACCAATCATCGTTACAAAAGATACTAAAACGATAATTACCTCTTTGACTGAAATCGTGACATGATCACCTAGAAAATTAATTGCTTGGTTTGGAAGTAATTGTGGAAAGTTTAATGGGTTTCTCCCCCAAATAAGCATGGCGATAGTTTGTAATAAGATCGACATCCCAATTGCAGAAATCAATGGGGCTAATCGCGGAGCATGTCTTAAAGGACGATACGCCACCTTTTCAATGAAAAAGCTAAGGCCGGCGCAACAAGTAATCGCAACTGTTAATGAAAGAACTAATACGATTTCTTGAGGCGTCTCAGGTGCCCATAGTGCGATTAGCTTCATGACCATTAGGGCAATCATCGCCCCAATCATCAGAACTTCCCCATGGGCAAAGTTAATAATTCCTAAGATCCCGTAAACCATGGTGTAGCCAAGGGCAATTAAGGCGTAAATACTGCCTAGAATTAAACCGTTAGCAATCTGTTGTAGAAAAGTATCCATAATTCATGGCGACCTTGTGGTCGCCAATCAATGAGTTACTGCATTTTCATTACTTGTAATGTACCAATCTTTTTATCTTTGTATTGATTAAGAGTAATAAAACTCTCCTTAAGATCACCTTTAGAGTCAAAGGCAATTTGCCCAGTTAACCCGCTATAGTTTGTTGTAGGCATCGCAGCCAGAATGTCTTTAGCATCAGTGGAATTTGCTCTTTTCATAGCGTCTACGATAACCATCACAGCATCATATGCCATTGGAGAGTAAATCTGCACATCAACTTTAAAACGCTCTTTATATTTCTTAATATAGTCTTCACTTCCCTTTAACTTTTCAAGTGGGACGCCAACCGTCGAGCAAATGACATTATTCACGGCTTCTCCTGCTAAATCATAAAGTGAAGGGCTGCAAATGCCATCGCCACCAATGACCTTGGCCGTAATCCCAAGTTCCTGGGCTTGCTTTGCAAATGGCCCACCCGTTGCCGCCATTCCCCCAAACAAAATGACATCCGGTTTTTTTGCCTTAATGTTGGTCAAGATAGCCTTAAAATCTGATGCCTTGTTATTCGTGGCCTCACGCAAGATAACTTTTTGGCCGAGTAAGTTCAATGTTTTTTCAAATTCATCTGCTAAACCTTTACCATATTGTGTTGCATCATCTACGACAGCAATTGTTTTACCTTTTAAATTTTCCACGACAAAATGAGCGAGAACAGGAGCCTGCTGAGCATCCGTACCTACCATGCGATAAGTCGTTTTAAATCCTTGTAAAGTCAATTCGGGATTAGTCGAGGATGGAGTAATTTGAGTGATCCCTGCTTCACTATATATTTTAGATGCGGGAATAGATACCCCAGAATTAAGATGCCCAACAACAGCAGCGACTTTGTTATCAACTAATTTAGTGGCCACCTTAGTTCCAGTCGTGGCATCCCCAGCATCATCCTCACCAATAAGCTCAAGAACTACGGTCTTTCCGTTAATTGTTAGTCCTTGTTTATTAACATCCTCAATAGCTAGCCTTGCGCCATTTTCATTATCTTTTCCTAGATAAGAATCTGGTCCAGTCAATGGCGCAACATTACCAATCTTTATAACAACTTTATTGGATTGCTCTGCATTTGTTTTCTCATCTTTACTACAACCTCCTACCAAAAAGGCACAGGCTAGAGCTGCAATGAGTGACAGTGTGCCAAATTTAATCTCCTGCTGTTTTATTTTTTTTTCCACAAGTATTCTCCATATTCTCAAGGTTATTTAATCTAAATACTCTATTAATTTAATGCAGTTTGGGGTTTGTTTAATCCTTTTGGGAGAGGAAAAACAATACTTTCACTAATTCCAGGTAAAGATCGCACCTGTTTGGGACCAAATTCTTTTATTTTGTTAATAATTTCTTGAGCTAAATTTTCTGGCGCTGAGGCTCCAGCTGTTAACCCTACTCGCTTTATACCTTTAAACCACTGCTCTTGCAACTGTGATGGGTCGTCAACCATGTAAGTAGTTACTCCAAGCTTTTCAGCAAGTTCTCTCAAGCGGTTTGAGTTCGAACTATTAGGACTTCCAACCACAATAACTAATTCAACTTGAGGTGCCATAAATTTCACTGCATCTTGACGATTTTGGGTTGCATAACAAATGTCTTGTTTTTTAGGCTGAGTAATCAATGGGTATTTATTTCTTAAGGCTTCCACAATTTCAAAAGTTTCATCAACAGACAAGGTGGTTTGTGTAACGTAAGCGATTTTTTCTTCCCTTGGGTACGTTAAATGCTCAACATCAGAAAGTGACTCGATGAGAACAATTCCATGAGGAATTTGTCCCATGGTGCCTTCTACTTCTGGGTGTCCAGCGTGTCCAATCATCAAAATTTTGTAACCATCTCGATGTAACTTCAATACCTCAACGTGGACTTTTGTCACTAAAGGGCAAGTTGCATCAAATATTTTTAAGCCAAGCTGATTGGCTTCATCTTTAACCATAGGAGAAACACCATGCGCACTAAAAACAACCGTAGCACCTGTTGGTACTTCTCTCAATTCATTAATAAATACGGCCCCTCTTTTTCGCAAATCTTCAACAACATAGGCGTTGTGAACTATTTCATGGCGTACATAAATCGGAGCCCCGAATTGAAGAAGAGCCTGATTCACTATAGTGATGGCTCGATCAACTCCTGCACAGAAACCACGTGGTTGGGCCAAAAGTATTTCAGCTTCAACTTCCTGATTAAGACTCGGATTTTTTTCCATAATTATTTTTTATTATTGTTACAAAACGGAAATAATCTTCGCTTCAAATGTAATTGTTTTGCCAGACAATGGATGATTAAAATCAAACCATGCACCATCTTTATCAAGCGATTGCAATGTGCCTGCGTAAGTTCCACCTTCAGGGGCGTTGAATTCAACTATATCACCTGGCAAATAGGTTTCTTCAGGATCGCTATTTGCTTCAAGTGTTTGCAAAGATACTTTTTGTACCAATTCAGGATTGCGTACGCCAAATGCTACTTCTGCATCCAATGTAAAAGTTTGCTGGTTTCCCTCCTCCATACCCAGCAGCGCATTTTCAAGAGTAGGCGCAAACTGACCACCCCCCATCAGCAAGGTTGCAGGCTTATCTGTAAATGTGTTAACAATATCGGCGCCCTCGGGCAATCCAATTCTGTAGTGCAGCGTCAAAAAAGAGTCTTTTTTTACAATCGGTTTAATCATTCTTCTATTGTAGCCATGACCTCGAAAGTTAGGTTAGCAATTCACAAATGGCCAGAACAATTACGCCCCAGAGAACGACTTTTAAATGAAGGTCCCCAAGCCCTAAGTACTCCTGAACTGCTAGCTATTTTTTTAAGAACAGGAAATCGACAACAAAATGCGATTGATCTAGCTAATGAACTACTTCAAAAATTTGGTGGTCTTCGGAACCTCTTGGGGGCTAGCAAAGATGAGTTATCTTGCATTTCAGGAATAGGTATTGGCAAGTGGTCTCAACTTCAAGCCGTTTATGAATTGGTCAAGAGATCTCTAGGCGAACATCTAAAAATCAACCCTGTGATGCATTCTCCAGGAATTGCGAGGGAATATCTAGAAGCCGCTATTGGACAACTTTCCCATGAGGTTTTTGCATGTCTTTTTCTAAACCCACTCGGAGAACTTATAGACTTTAAGATTTTATTTAGAGGCACCACTACACAAACTACTGTTTATCCTAGAGAAATTGCAAAGGAGGCGCTCTTACTCAATGCGGTATCGATTATTTTGGTCCATAACCATCCTCAAGGAAATGCCACACCCAGTCAAGCAGACATTGACCTCACTAAAACGCTCATCAAAGCCCTTAAAATTCTAGATATTGAGATTCTAGACCACTGTATTGTAAGTAATTATGGATTTTTTTCTTTCTTGGATGCCAAACTTTTATTTAATAGTTAGAATTTAGGCCTTGAACACTTGTCAAGTTACCAAAAAAACTGATACAATCATTGTCTTTAGTTAAGTGAGTGAAGGAGCGTGTCATGGCTCGAGTATGCCAAGTCACCGGGAAAAAGCCAATGGTTGGCAATAATGTTTCCCATGCAAACAATAAAACAAAGCGTCGCTTTTTGCCTAATTTGCAAAATCGTCGTTTTTGGGTCGAGTCAGAAAATCGTTGGGTAAGCATCCGCTTAACTAACGCTGGACTTCGTTTAATTGACAAAGTAGGCATTGATCCGGTTCTAGCCGACATGCGTGCTCGTGGCGTTATCTAACCGGAGAATATTATGGCAAAAGGTGGACGCGAGAAAATCAAATTAGAGTCAACTGCGGGGACTGGTCACTTTTATACAACAACCAAAAATAAAAGAACTACCCCTGAAAAAATGGAGATCATGAAATTTGATCCCAAGGCTCGTAAACATGTTTCATATAAAGAAACTAAGATTAAATAACCGTTTTATCCTTAATAAAAAAACCGCATTCTTTAATGCGGTTTTTTTATTGGCACCACGGATGACTTACTCTTAAGCGTAGGTTCGAAGTCTTAGTGAGAAAGTTCTGAGCGACTCCAAACCACTTAATTCGGCTTTGTGACACCACTCTTGCAAATTCTGAACGAGATGTTCGCTACTCGCCGAGGATTTTTGCCAAATTTGAGCTAATTCCCTACGCATTTCAACTAAGGTCTTTAATTTTTCACTGACTTTCATTAAATTCTCAAGGCGATTTTTTTGCACAAGACTAAGCTTTGCTTCATCTGTAAAAAGCCATTGGTGTTTGTCTGAAAACTCTTTTGCTAAATCGTGAATATGAGCTACTTCTTGTTTAAATGTATCTTTGATCGTTTGACTATACTTTGCCATCAACTCATACCGATTTGAAATAATTGAATGTAGCGTATCTAAGTCAACTCTTTTGAGGGTCTGCAATTTTAGCTTTGGGGGCATTTTCTTAACCGTTGCTAATTTCATAATTTGTAGAGCCCGGATATATAGCCATCCGATATCAAACTCATACCATTGATTAGAGAGCTTGGCACTCGTAGCATAGGTATGATGGTTGTTATGTAACTCCTCACCACCTATCAAAATACCCAATGGAAAAATATTTGTAGAGGCATCCTGCGAATCAAAATTGCGGTATCCAACAAAATGCCCAATGCCGTTGATAATTCCTGCAGCAGTCACAGGAATCCACATCATTTGTATGGCCCATACTAAACCGCCTATCGCACCAAATAAGAGAACATCAATCACAAGCATAATGCCCACACCCTGCCAACGATATTTAGAATAAACCTTGTTTTCTACCCAATCATCTGGAGTTCCATGCCCATATTTGTCTAATGTTTCTTGATTTAAAGCCTCGATGGCATACAAGTCTGCACCACGCCAAAGCACCGTATTAATCCCCAATATTTGAGGACTATGCGGATCATTTTCTGTTTCACATTTAGCATGATGCTTGCGATGTATGGCTGCCCACTCTTTAGTGATCATGCCTGTGGTTAACCATAACCACAGCCTAAAAAAATGCGACACAATAGGATGTAGGTCTAAAGACCGATGGGCTTGATGACGATGCAAAAATATTGTGACACTAGCAATTGTGATGTGCGTCACCACCAGTGTGAAAACTAAAATTTCCAAATTAGACCAATTTAGAATTCCATGACTAAGCCAATTAAGAAAGAACAATATGCGCCCCAATGATTGAAAACTCTATTTTAATACCTTTGTCACAATTCTGGAAGAGCCTCTTCTTTTACTGGCAACGCTTTTTTCTGTAATATAGCGGCAAAAAAACCGTCTGTTTGGTGCTGATTAGGCCAAAGTTGCCACCAAAACGAATCCAAACTGCTACCTACCGGAATGTCACCTAAAAGTGGAAATGGGGCTACTAATACCACCTTAGGGTCTAACAACTCAAATTCGGGATGGTCATGTAAAAAAGCTTCAACAATATCCTGATTTTCTTCTCGTAATAAGCTACAGGTTGCATAAACAATTCGTCCACCATTTTTTAAAAGTCTTGCCGCGGAACTTAAGATCGAAAACTGTTTAGACTGTAATTCTTTGATTGTCAGCGGACTTTGACGCCACTTTAAGTCTGGATTACGGCGTAAAGTTCCCAGGCCACTGCAAGGCGCATCCACTAAGACCTTATCAATTTTTCCTGCAAGACGTTTCACCTTAGTATCGTTCTCACTATCGATCCAAACCGGGTGAACATTTGATAGGCCACTTTTTGCAACCCGCGGTTTTAAACGAGCTAAGCGCCGCTCGGATATATCAAAAGCATATAGCCTACCCGTTGATTTCATCATAGCGCCTAAAGCTAATGTTTTACCACCAGCGCCAGCGCAAAAATCCACGACCATCTCTCCGCGCTTAGGCGCTAAAAGCATACTAAGCAATTGACTGCCTTCATCTTGAACCTCAAACATTCCATTCTTAAAACTTTCAAGGTTTTGAAGAGCGGGTTTACCTAAAAGCCTAAAACCCAATTCAGAATGCGGCGTCTTTATAGACTGGTATCTACCCCCTAAGGCATTAAACTCTTCAATAAGCGTTTCTCTTTTTGCTTTAAAGCTATTGACTCTACAATCTAATGGAGCTGCACTTAACAGTGTCTCTAAAAGTTCATCTCGCATCTTTGGGCCAATCTGGTCTGTGAGCTCCTGCCATAACCAGTCAGGAACGTTACTCCTTACCTGTGGGGATAAACTTTCTCTAGGAAATACCACAAATCGTTGTAACCAATCAACTTCGCCAGGATGTGCCACAAAAGCTAAATCAGCTAAAGCACTCTCAAAACGATGACTAGTTCCCAAACCTCCTTCAGACAAAGCAATCATTAACCCCATGAGTGCAAAACGTCTCATCAAGGGTCCATTTCCACTCTCGGCAAATTGAGCCAACTCTAATTTTCTTCTTAAAATAGCAAAAGTCGACTCCGCAATTAACGCTCGATCGCGATTTCCTAATTGAGGGTTTTCACGAAAATAACGACTCACAATGCTATCAGCTGGGGATTCAAATGCAAGCACCTCTGGGAGCAATCTAATTAAATGCTCAGCATGTAGAGGCAAAGCTTTCGCTTTGGCCATAGCGGGGTTATATGGAGCTTTTGGAGCTGATTTATGTGCGTCACTACTGATTGGAGCCCGCCGACCAGGTTTTTTGGTATTTCTAACAGGCTTATTCATAAATTAACTTTCTTGAAAAACAAATCATATTGATTTGTCTTAGTTTGCCTAAGTAAAACTTAGTCCCCAACAATAGAAAAACTCTGGGGCGAAGGCGGATTAATCGATACAATCCCTTCGTGTATTTCTATTTGGTCATTTATAAACCATTCTATTGCTTGGACATAGATTATATGTTCAATCTTCAAAACTCTTTGAGAAAGAGACTCCTCGGTGTCATTTAATTGAACTGGAACGACACCTTGAGCAATGATTGGACCAACATCCATTTCATTAGTTACAAAATGAACAGTAGCGCCATGAAATTTAACCCCCTGATCTAGAGCCTGTCTGTGGGTCCTTAAGCCAGTAAAACTGGGTAATAACGATGGATGAATATTCATCAGACGTCCTGAAAAGTGTGTCACGAAGAAATCTGGAAGAATTCGCATAAATCCTGCCAGAACAACCAAATCGGTGCCTAAACTCTCCACCGCCGCATATAAAGCTTGATCGAACTCCGCTCGAGTTAAAAACTTTTCATGGTCAATGACCTCCACCGGGATACCATATCCCCTAGCAATTTCAATCCCAAAAGCATCAGGACGATTGGAAATTACTTTTAAAATAGTGGCTTTCCAAGCCTTTTTTGAATGTGCCTCTAGAATAGAGGATAAATTTGAACCACGCCCTGATATAAGAATCACTATTTTTTTCATAATCACCAATATAATTGATACCTGTTGTGAAAGTTATCCGCGGACTCCCTCTCCCTCAAAATAAAACCCCGTGCGCCCTAACTATCGGAAATTACGATGGCGTGCACAAGGGACATCAGGTCTTGCTCGAACGGTTAATTGCAACCGCTAAGGAACATCATTTGCAAAGCTGTGTGCTCACGTTCGAGCCACACCCAAAAGAATTCTTTGATCCTCAAAATGCCCCTGCTCGAATTTTAAACCTACGAGACAAATTAGTCGCATTAGAACGATTTGGGGTCGATTGTGTTTATGTTGAACATTTTAATGCTGCATTTGCAAAAAAGACCCCCGAAGTCTTTGTCCAAGAAATTCTAGTCAATGGTCTAGATGCTAAGAAAATAATTATTGGTGATGATTTTCATTATGGTTCTCGTCGCGCCGGGAATATCAATACCCTTGAGAGTGCTGGTAAAAATTTCAATTTTGAGGTCACATCAATACCCACAGTCTTAGATAACCGGCAACAACGGATTTCTAGTTCTGCGCTTAGACAAGCTTTAAAAGAAGGTCAGATGGATCTTGCTACTACGCTACTGGGTCGCCCATATTCTATTTCTGGTCATGTCCTGCATGGTAGAAAGCTAGGGAGAACTCTTGGCTTTCCTACTCTCAATCTCATGGTATCGAATCAATTACATCAAAGACCTCACGCTCTTTCAGGTATATTTGTCGCCTTAGTCCATGGCTTAGAAGCTAAACCATTGCCTGCTGTTGCCAGTTTAGGGGTTCGACCAACAGTTGAAGATGCAGGGAATGTATTATTAGAGACTCACGTTTTTGATTTTAAAAAAGAAGTTTATGGCAAGCTCGTTCGTGTTGAACTTGTCAAAAAATTAAGAGATGAGAAGAAGTATTCTTCACTAGATGAATTAACCCAAGCTATTCAACATGATGCACAACTCGCACGAGAATATTTTAAAAATTAATTGTTATGTCTGATCAATCTTATCCACTAAATCTCCTTGAAACTCCTTTCCCCATGCGTGGTGATTTACCTAAGCGTGAACCCAATTGGATCAAAGAATGGCAAGAAAAGGATATCTATTCAATTATTCGAAATGCCCGCCGTGGAAAAGAGAAATTTATTCTGCACGATGGACCTCCCTATGCCAATGGCAATATCCATATTGGACATGCCGTCAATAAAATTCTAAAAGATATCATTGTTAAAACTCGAACATTATCAGGATTAGATGCGATTTATATCCCAGGATGGGATTGTCACGGCATGCCCATTGAAATTCAAATCGAAAAAAAATATGGGAAAAATATTTCTACCCAGGAAGTTCAATCAAAAGCTAGAGCCTACGCACAAGAACAGATTCTGATTCAGAAAAAAGAATTCGAACGACTTGGAGTTTTAGGGGATTGGAAAAACCCCTATCTCACGATGAACTTTACTAACGAAGCAAATGAATTGCGCGCGTTATCTAATATTATGGAAAAAGGCTACGTGTTTAGAGGACTAAAGCCTGTAAACTGGTGTTTTGATTGTGGTTCAGCTCTAGCCGAGGCAGAGGTCGAGTATCAAGATAAAGAAGATCCAGCTGTCGATGTGGGTTTTGAATTTGTTGAATCTCAAAGAGCGGATTTAGCTAAAGTATTTAATCTATCTGCACTACCTAACAAGGTAGGAAGAATTGTTATTTGGACTACAACTCCTTGGACACTTCCTTCAAATCAGGCATTGAATTTACATCCAGAATTCATCTATACACTTGTTGATGTTGGCTCGCAACTCCTGATTTTGGCGCAAGAACGCGTAGATATCTGCTTAGAGTCTTATGGACTTAGTGGTGAAGTTTTAGGAACCTGCCTTGGAAAAGATTTAGGCGCATTTTCTTTTAAGCACCCTCTTTACAATTTAGATCCTGGTTATCAACGAACTGCTCCAATCTATCTCGCCGAATATGTAACGCTTGAAAGCGGTACTGGTGTCGTCCACTCCGCTCCGGCCTATGGTGAAGAAGATTTCAAGTCTTGCAAGAATAACGGCATGCAAGATAAAAATATTATTAATCCAGTTATGGGTAATGGCGTATTTGCATCTACCCTGCCTTTATTTGGCGGACAGTTTATCTGGAAAGCCAATCCACAAATTGTGATCGCTTTAGAAAAAGCAGGATCTTTGCTCAAATCAATTAAGTTTAATCACTCTTACATGCACTGCTGGCGACATAAAACACCAATTATCTACAGAGCAACTTCGCAATGGTTCGCAAGTATGGATAAAAAAGTGGCTGGTATGGATAAGAGTCTTCGAGAGATCGCTCTAGCAGGAATTGAAGAAACTCAGTTTTATCCTGCCTGGGGAAAACAACGTTTACATGGCATGATTGCCAATCGTCCGGATTGGACTTTATCTCGCCAAAGACAATGGGGCGTTCCCATGGCTTATTTTGTTCATCGTGAAACGGGCGAACTCCATCCGCAAACGCAAGAACATATGAAACAAATTGCAACCCTCATTGAAAAAGAAGGTATCGAAGCTTGGCAGTCTATAGAGCCCTCTGTAATTCTTGGAGAAGACGCAGTTCTGTATGAGAAAAACAAAGATACTTTAGATGTGTGGTTTGATTCTGGAACAACTCATTGGCATGTTCTTCGGGGCTCACATCAAGAAGATTATTATTTCGAGCGAGCCGGTAACCCTAATGAACGAATTGCCGATCTTTATCTTGAAGGCTCTGACCAACACCGTGGTTGGTTCCATTCCTCATTACTGACTGGGTCAATGCTTGATGGCAAACCACCTTATAAAAGTTTATTGACCCATGGCTTTACAGTAGATGGCCATGGTCGAAAAATGAGTAAGTCCTTGGGTAATGTCATCGCACCTCAAGAAGTCTCAGACAAAATGGGTGCGGAGATTATTCGACTTTGGGTTGCTTCAACAGATTACTCTGGAGAAATGACTATTTCAGATGAGATTCTGAAACGTGTTGTTGAAAGCTACCGACGAATTAGGAACACATTGCGCTTCTTAATGGCCAACTTAAGCGACTTTAAATGTGATGAACATGCTGTAAATAGCAATAACTTATTAGAAATTGACCAATATATGTTGTGCCTTACTGCCTCTGTTCAAGATGAGATTCTTGCGGGTTATGAGCGCTATGAGTTCCACCCAGCCGTCGCTCGTATGATGACATTTTGTTCTGAAGATTTAGGTGGCTTCTATTTAGATATCTTAAAAGATCGTTTGTATACATCAGATCCTAATTCAGCATTAAGACGGAGCGCTCAAACTACCTTGTTTCATATTACCTCAGCTATGCTGCGATGGATGGCTCCTTATTTATCGTTTACAGCAGAAGAAGCTTGGAAAATTTTTGACCATGGCAGCCAAGATGTTGACACAATCTTTACACAGACACACTGGGTATTGCCCAAGATCAACTCTGCTCAAGAACTAATGGCTAAATGGCAAAAAATTCGACTCCTGAGAAATGATATTACTAAAGCAATTGAACTAGAACGTGAATTGGGTAAGATAGGGTCATCATTACAAGCCGAACTTGAAATATCGGGTTCGACTGAAGAACTGATTGAGTTAAATTCGCTCAGTAATGATTTGAGATTTGTCTTGATAACATCATCTGCTCATGTTGTGGCTGATGACAAAATTGGCACACCTCTTCAAATTAAGGTCAGAGCTTCAAGTCACAAAAAGTGTTCACGGTGCTGGCATTATGTGAAAGATGTAGGAGAGATTGCTGCACATCCTTCATTATGTAGACGCTGCAATAGCAATTTATTTGGCGAGGGTGAAGTACGTCAGTTTGCTTAATTATTTTTAATCTATTTAGTTTCTATGGCTACCAAAAAATCTACTCTTTTTTCCGGAAATTTTAAAAACTGGCTAGCAATTGCTGCATTAGTTGTTATCTTTGATCAAATGTCAAAGTTAGTGACTCTTCAGGTTTTAAAAGAAGGTGACTCGCAAGTGATTAACTCATTTACCAATTGGGTACTTGTCTATAATTCCGGCGCAGCTTTCTCATTCTTAGCTAATGCTGGCGGGTGGCAGAAATGGTTTTTTATCGGTATTAGTGGATCCGCTGCTCTCATTATGCTGTGGTTATTAGTTCGACATTCTCATCAAACTATCTTTTGTATCTCTATTTCACTAGTTTTAGGTGGCGCAGTTGGCAATTTAATTGACCGCTTTACTCACGGTGCAGTGGTAGACTTTATTGACGTTTTCTATGGCAGATATCACTGGCCAGCATTTAATGTTGCAGACAGTGCTATAACTATTGGTGTGGCTTTTTTAATTTTGGATGAATTGAGACGAGTAATTCGTCATAAATAATTAACCCTATTGGAATCTCTAAAACCTATGAAAAATAAAAAAATTGTTCTAGGTATTTCTGGAGGCATTGCAGCGTATAAATCTCCAGAGTTAGTGCGCTTGCTCATTAAGGCTGGAGCAGAAGTCCAAGTTGTTATGACCCAAGCAGCGACTAAGTTTGTGACCGAGACAACAATGCAAGCTGTTTCTGGTAATCCAGTCTTTGTCAGTCAATGGGATCCACGTGTTTCTAATGGAATGGCCCATATTGAGTTATCTCGTAATGCTGATGCAATTCTCATAGCACCTGTCAGTGCTGACATGATGGCGAAGCATTCCCTTGGCTTGGCTGATGACTTGTTATCTACCCTCTGCTTAGCAAGAGGTACTGAATCGGGCGGCATGATCGTCGATTGTCCCCTACTGATGGCTCCTGCAATGAACCTTCAAATGTGGAATCATCCCGCTACGAAACGAAGTGTTGAGCGTCTCCAAAGAGATGGTGTCCATCTGCTTGGACCCGCTAGTGGTGATCAAGCTTGTGGTGAAGTTGGGATGGGACGTATGTTAGAGCCAGTAGAAATCATCGAATCTCTCATTGCTTTTTTTCAGAAAAAACTTCTTCAAGGTAAAAAAGTTCTTATCACCGCCGGCCCTACATTTGAACCTATTGACCCAGTGCGGGGAATTACAAACCGAAGTTCTGGAAAAATGGGCTTTGCAATTGCAAGAGCTGCCATTGAGTCTGGCGCAGAAGTTCACTTAATTACTGGTCCAGTTGCTTTAGATACTCCATTAGCGCATACGGGAAAAATCCAACGGACCGATGTAGAAACTGCTGAGCAAATGTTAAACGCAGTCCTTGCAGCCAAGGATTATGATATCTTTTTCTCTGTAGCGGCTGTTGCTGACTGGAAAATCAAATCTCCAAACTTACAAAAAATTAAAAAAAATAGTTCTAATGGGTTGTCTATTGAATTTGAGGAAAATGCTGACATCCTCTTTACTATTGCAAGTCGTGTAAAAAATAATAAGCCCTTCTGCGTTGGCTTTGCAGCTGAGACAGAAAATATTGAAGAATATGGTAAAACTAAATTAAAGCAAAAGAAAATTCCTATGCTAATAGCTAACCACGGACCAAGTACATTTGGCAGTAATGAAAATCAACTGATTTTGATCGAAGCTAATGGTTCCTTAAAACTGGCTCGATCTGACAAACTTAGCCTTGCTCGTGAAATTATTGCTAAAGTCAGCGAACGTCTTGTTTAGATATACTCCACCACCCCCATTCTAATCACTCTCTCCTATGCAAAAATTACAAGTCAAAATTTTAGATGAGCGCTTACGTTCACAGTTGCCCCAATACTCGACCACTGGCAGTGCTGGTCTTGATTTAAGAGCTTGTTTAGATGAGCCTCTAGAAATCCACCCTGGCCAAACCGTATTAATACCAACTGGGATTTCAATTTTTATTGCTAACCCTCAGTACTGCGCTCTTATTCTTCCAAGATCAGGACTTGGACACAAACATGGGATTGTTCTAGGTAATCTAGTAGGATTAATTGATTCTGATTATCAAGGCCAACTCATGGTCAGTACTTGGAATAGAAATCACACACCGTATACAATTCAACCTTTTGAGCGTATCGCTCAACTTGTTATTACACCTGTACTTCAAGTAGAACTAGAAATTGTTGAGGAATTCATACATTCGGATCGGGGAATTGGGGGGTTTGGAAGTACAGGTGTCCAATAATTTATAGATACTTCAAATAAAAAAAAGGCTAAAACAGATTTGTTTTAGCCTTTATATATTGAAGCATTACATTTCTTCTTGTGGTTCAGTAGAGGCTGCTTTTCCTTTAATTGGAGTCGATTGAATTTTCAAAGTTACTTCATCCTTGTCGTCAAGCCCTACAACAACCGATCCACCCATGACTAAACGACCAAATAGTAACTCGTCAGCCAAGGCTTTTCTAACTGTATCTTGAATTAGGCGTTGCATTGGTCTTGCCCCCATCAAAGGATCAAATCCTTTTTTAGACAAGAATGTTCTTAGCTCTGGAGTGAAGGTTGCATCAACTTTTTTCTCGTGCAGTTGTTCTTCAAGTTGCATGAGAAATTTATCAACGACTCTCAATATGATTGACTCATCAAGCGCCTTAAATGACACAATCGCATCTAAACGATTTCTGAATTCAGGTGTAAATATGCGCTTAATATCAGCCATTTCATCACCGGCTTCACGAGGATTAGTAAAGCCAATAGTGGCTTTATTCATTGTTTCAGCGCCAGCATTAGTTGTCATAATAATGATGACGTTTCGGAAATCAGCTTTTCGACCATTGTTATCGGTTAGCGTGCCATGATCCATGACCTGCAACAAAATATTAAAAATATCAGGGTGAGCTTTTTCGATTTCATCTAACAGCAGAACGCAATGAGGATTTTTATTAACAGCTTCCGTTAGTAATCCACCTTGGTCAAACCCAACATAGCCAGGAGGCGCACCAATTAAACGGCTAACAGCATGACGCTCCATATATTCAGACATATCAAAGCGTAGCAACTCCACTCCCATAATGAAAGCCAGTTGTTTAGCAACTTCTGTCTTACCTACTCCCGTTGGTCCTGAAAATAGAAATGAGCCGATTGGTTTATCAATCTTCCCAAGCCCAGCACGAGCCATCTTTATAGCAGAAGACAGAACCTCAATAGCAGGTTCTTGACCAAACACAACGCTCTTTAAGTCACGGTCAAGGGTTTGTAATTTACTTCTATCATCAACACTTACAGATTGTGGAGGAATGCGAGCAATTTTGGATACAATTTCTTCTATTTCAAAACGTCCAATCGTTTTTTTCTGCTTTGACTTTGGCAAAATTCGTTGCGCTGCCCCAGCCTCATCAATAACATCAATTGCTTTATCAGGTAATTGACGATCATTAATATAACGCGATGACAATTCTGCTGCGGCACTTAGGGCGTTTTGAGAGTACTTAACGCCATGATGCTCTTCAAAGCGGGATTTTAAACCTCTTAAGATTTGAACAGTTTGGTCAATTGATGGCTCTAACACATCGATCTTTTGGAACCGGCGAGATAAAGCAGCATCTTTTTCAAAAATTCCACGATACTCTGTAAAAGTCGTAGCACCAATACACTTTAATTGCCCGCTCGATAGCGCAGGTTTAAGCAGATTGCTTGCATCTAAAGTTCCACCAGAGGCGGCGCCAGCTCCAATTAATGTGTGAATCTCATCAATAAATAGAATTGCATTCACATTATCTTTCAATGATTTGAGTACCGCTTTTAAGCGCTGCTCAAAATCACCTCGGTATTTTGTTCCCGCTAATAAAGCACCCATATCTAAAGAGTAAACCACCCCATCTTTTAAGATTTCAGGAACTTCGTTTTGTGTGATTCGCCAAGCCAGTCCTTCAGCTATTGCTGTTTTACCAACACCTGCTTCTCCTACTAACAAAGGATTATTCTTTCTTCTGCGACACAATACTTGTATAACTCGTTCCACTTCTAATTCTCGACCTATCAACGGATCGATCTTTCCTTGACGAGCTAAAACATTAAGGTTTTGGGTAAACTGTTCAAGAGGACTATCTTTGCCTCCTCCAGAATTAGTTTCATCCGCTTCGGCACTTTGTCCTTCAGGCTTTACTGCATCCGGCTGATCTTTACGAATTCCATGACTGATAAAGTTAACAACATCTAGACGCGTCACACCTTGTTGCTGAAGGTAATACACCGCATGAGAATCTTTCTCGCCAAAAATAGCAACGAGAACATTAGCTCCCGTGACTTCTTTCTTTCCACTTGATGTGGACTGAACATGCATAATTGCACGTTGAATGACCCGTTGAAAACCCAAGGTTGGCTGTGTATCAACCTCATCAGATCCTGGTAATACAGGGGTATTGTCATTAATAAAATTTTTGAGTTGCGTACGCAAATCAGCAATATTCACTGCACAGGCTTTTAAAACCTCTACAGACGTAGCATTGTCTAACAAAGCACATAACAAGTGCTCAACTGTAATGAACTCGTGGCGCGCAGCCCGCGCATCCACAAAAGCCATATGAAGACTTACTTCAAGTTCTTGTGCGATCATACTTTCTCCATCATGCACTGCAAAGGGTGACCCGACTTGCGGGAAATTTCTATTACCTGTTCTACTTTAGTTGAAGCTACATCTTTGGTAAATACACCACAAACACCTTTTCCTTCAATATGTACCTGCAGCATAATTCTTGTAGCTGTTTCTTGATCTTTATGAAAAAATTCCCGAATGACCATCACAACAAACTCCATTGGAGTGAAATCATCATTTAATAATATAACTCTGTATAACTTTGGTGGTTCAGTTTTTTGTATCTCACGATCTAAAACCGAGGTTAAAGACTCCTCTGAAAAAGGCTTTACTGTTGGACTAACACTATTAGGTTTTTTACTAGGATTTGTAGGCATAACTTATTTTATACAGAAGACTAATTTAGCGTTTATTTTTCGTTATAAGGGTTAAATTTTCTTAAAAAAGGATAATTTTTAAAGAAATAGTGAAATAAATGTCATTTTAAGGGGAAATACTAGTGTTTTTTGATACAAATAGCCTTGACACAACGTCAAAATAAGCAAACAATCACTCCTACGTGCATGAAGTTGGGTGCACTAGGCTTGTTGGTGTGTTGGCTTAATCGTTTTTCACGCTTCAGGATTGTTATCTAGTTAAAGTAATGGAGTTCGCATGGCGACCGGAGTTGTTAAGTGGTTCAATGACGCAAAAGGTTTTGGGTTTATCAAACCTGATGACGGAGAAGAAGAATTATTCGCGCATTTCAGCGCAATTACCATGAGCGGTTTTAAAACCCTCAAAGAAGGCCAAAAAGTAACGTTTGATATTACTCAAGGCCCTAAGGGTAAGCAAGCTACAAATATTCAAGGTGCTTGATTGATTTAAAAAATCTTCCACAGAAGTGAAAAATCCCAATTTTATATTGGGATTTTTTTTACCCACTCAAACCAGTTGATGGAGTTCTGTAAGGCAAGTCCTGCATTTGCTCGATCATGATTTGACCAAAACCTGAACAAGAGACTTGTTTAGCACCATCCAGTAAGCGCGCAAAATCATAGGTCACTTGTTTAGAAAGAATAGCCTTTTCCATTGACTGGATAATGATATCTGCAGCCTGAGTCCACCCAATATGACGTAACATCATTTCTGCAGATAAAATTTCGGAGCCAGGATTGACATAATCCTTACCAGCATATTTTGGTGCAGTCCCATGTGTTGCCTCAAACATCGCTAAGGTGTTTGATAAATTTCCACCCGGCGCAATCCCCATACCTCCTACCTGAGCAGCCAAAGCGTCAGAAATATAATCCCCATTCAGATTTAAAGTTGCAATAACACTGTATTCAACTGGACGTAATAATATTTGTTGTAAAAAAGCATCTGCAATAACATCTTTAACAACGATATCTTTTCCAGTTCTTGGATTTTTGATTTTGCATTTGGGGCCGCCATCAATCGCAACTGCACCAAACTCTTTCATCGCTAGTTCATAACCCCAATCCCGAAACCCTCCCTCAGTGAACTTCATAATATTTCCCTTGTGAACAAGAGTTACAGATGTTTTATCGTGATCGAGTGCGTATTGAATGGCTTTACGAACTAATCTATACGTTCCCTCTTTGGATACAGGTTTAATGCCAATTGCTGATGAATTCGGGAATCGAATCTTAACACCCATCTCCTTGGCAAAAAAGTTAATGACCTTCATCACTTCATCACTACCCGCCTGCCATTCAATGCCCGCGTAGAGATCTTCTGAATTTTCACGAAAGATGACCATGTCAGTCTTTTCTGGCTCCTTCAGTGGTGAGGGTACCCCTTTAAAATATCTTACAGGGCGGATGCAAGCATATAGGTCAAGCTCTTGTCTAAGTGCCACATTAAGAGATCTAATGCCACTTCCAATGGGCGTAGTTAATGGCCCTTTAATCGATACAATATATTTTTTTACAGCTTCTAATGTCTCAGCTGGCATCCTAACATCCGGGCCATACACCTCTATGGCTTTATCACCTGCAAAAATTTCCATCCAAGAAATTTTCTTCTTATCACCGTAAGCTTTAGCAACCGCAGCATCTACTACCTTCATCATGACAGGAGTCACATCTTTACCTATCCCATCACCCTCGATGTAAGTAATTATTGGATTGTCAGGCACATTAATTGAAAAATCATCGTTAATGGTGATCGCTTGACCCATTGGTACTTTGATATGCTGATACATTGTTAAATAATCCTAGGTTATGCCCAACTCATATTTATCTTAATCTAACTTCATAAACGCATTGATGGCCTAAAATAAAGGAATTCATATTTTGAATCCTTAACTCAATTATCTATTATGGCCAATTTAAATTCTCTTTCTATTATTTTTTCTAAATTTTATTTGGTAAGGTCCCTTCAATATTTCATATTAATTATTTCTTGGTTTTTACTTCTCAATACTTCGGCTAGTGGCCTACCTACTATTGAGCTAAGAATCAATAAAGAAGTGGTTAGAGCTGAAGTTGCTAATACTCCAGATTCTCAACAACTGGGTCTGATGTACCGCAAAGAGTTAGCAGATAGCAGTGGTATGCTCTTTATCTTTAATCAAAAAGCGGGACATTGTTTTTGGATGAAAAATACTAATCTACCGCTTTCAATCGCCTTCATTGAAGACGATGGGCGCATCATCAATATCGAAGAAATGCAGCCACAGTCTGAAGATAATCATTGCCCAAAGAAATCTACTCGTTTTGCTTTAGAAATGAATCAAGCTTGGTTTTCGAAAAGAAAGTTAGGGCCTGGTACCATCATCGAGGGATTACCAAAGCCCTAAACTTTTTTATTCAAAGTGACAAATATAATGGACAGGCTCCAACGCTCTTATCACAAAGTAACCACCGGCACCAACTTCCCACTGCTGTCCTTCTTGGTAAGTTTTTTCTTTCTCTCCATTGATACTCACATAAGCAACACCTGAGACCATTTCCATGATTTCTGGTGTACTTAAATCAAAACGAAGTGTACTTGGCAGTATGACTCCTACAGACTTTCTCTTTCCGTTCACATCGGTTACGGTATGCGAAATACATTTTCCTTCAAAATAAATATTTGCTTTGGGATTGACACTGACCTGACCTAATTCCATTTCGTTACTCGCTTTGCTTAATTATGATTTTCTTTAACTTTACTTAAGATCTTTTACGTTTTGCAATCTCAGCTATCCGCATTCTTAGTGCATTTAATTTAATAAACCCGCCTGCATCAGCTTGGTTGTAAGCTCCGCCATCATCATCAAATGTAGCTATATTTTGGTCAAATAACGTATCCTTTGAATCCCTTGATACAACATTGACTGAGCCTTTATAGAGCTTTAATTTCACGACTCCATTAACAGTCCTTTGCGTAAAGTTAATTAATGTTTGCAAAGCAACTCTTTCTGGAGCCCACCAATAGCCGTTATAAATCAAACTAGCATATCTTGGCATGAGGTCATCTTTTAAATGCGCTACTTCACGGTCTAATGTAATGCTTTCAATCCCACGGTGTGCTTTAAGCAATATTGATCCGCCTGGCGTTTCATAACATCCTCTACTTTTCATGCCGACATACCTATTTTCAACCAGGTCTAATCTTCCAATACCGTGCTTGCCCCCTAATGCGTTCAACTTGGCTAATAGATCATGAGGTTTTAGTTTTTCCCCGTTAACTGCTACAGGATCACCATGCATAAATTCCACTTCAATAAATTCAGCTTGATCAGGCGCACTTTCCGGAGAAACTGTCCAACGCCACATCGACTCCTCAGCCATCGCATTTGGATTTTCCAAATGCCTTCCTTCAAAACTAATGTGTAATAAATTAGCGTCCATGGAGTAGGGCGCTCCGCCCTGCTTATGCTTCATTTCTACTGGAATACCATGCTTTTCTGCATACGCGAGTAACTTCTCCCGAGATAAAAGGTCCCACTCTCGCCATGGCGCAATCACTTTAATACCAGGTTCTAAAGCGTAATATCCCAGCTCAAACCTCACTTGGTCATTTCCCTTACCTGTAGCCCCATGGGATACAGTATCTGCTCCAGATAATTTAGCAATTTCTATTTGTCTTTTTGCGATTAATGGTCGCGCAATTGAAGTACCTAGTAAGTATTCACCTTCATATACTGCATTACAGCGAAACATAGGAAATACAAAATCTCTTACAAACTCTTCTCTCAAGTCATCGATAAAAATATTTTCTGGCTTTATCCCAAATTGCAAAGCCTTAACACGAGCAGGCTCTAACTCCTCACCCTGACCTAGATCAGCTGTAAAGGTAACAATCTCACACTCATAGGTATCTTGTAACCACTTTAAGATAACGCTGGTGTCAAGGCCACCTGAGTATGCAAGAACTACCTTATTGACTTCATTCATATTCAATCTTACCTATTTGTTAGTTTAATTTGCCACATAGCAAATATTCCATTAATGCTTTTTGAACATGCAAACGGTTTTCCGCTTCCTGCCATACTACGCTTTGCTCTCCGTCTATAACCTCTGCAGATACTTCCTCACCCCGGTGAGCTGGTAAGCAGTGCATAAACAATGCATCTTTCTTAGCAACTGCCATTTTATTGCTATCCACCATCCATAACTTAAAAGCTTTTAAACGCTCTGAATTCTCACTTTCGAACCCCATACTTGTCCAGACATCCGTGGTCACTAAATCTGCTCCTCTACAGGCTTCTAATGGATCCTCAAACGACTCAACGCACTGCGATGACTTTACATTAATAAGACTTGGTTCAAGTTGATAACCTTTTGGCCCAGAAAAATGCACTTTAAAGTCCAAAATGTCTGCAGCCTGGATCCAGGTATAGGCCATGTTATTAGCATCTCCAATCCAAGTGACCGTTTTGCCTTTTATTGACCCCCTTAACTCTGTAAAGGTAAATATGTCTGCTAACACTTGACAAGGATGGTACTCATTCGTGAGACCATTGATAACAGGCACTCTAGAATTTTTTGCAAATCTTTCTATGATGTCTTGCCCAAAGGTCCTGATCATAATAATATCGGTCATCCTAGAAATGACTTGAGCAGCATCTTCTACCGGCTCACCACGACCTAACTGAGTATCACGTGTGTTCAAGTACACTGCATGGCCACCCAGTTGGTGAATGCCCGCTTCAAAGGAAAGTCTTGTTCTTGTTGAGTTTTTTTCAAAAATCATTGCTAAAGTTCGGTCATGAAGCGGGTGCCATGTTTCATAAGCTTTAAATTTATCTTTTAGCCATTTTGATCGACTAAGGATGTACGAGTACTCATCAGCCGTTAAATCTGAAAATTGTAAGTAGTGTTTAACTTCCTTTTTTGGAAAGTTATTTTGCGGATTACTCTTCGAATCGTTATGCATAGTCATATTGTTTTTTAAGACTAAATATCTATTGTATTGAATAACATTAACACTTTAGTTTTTTTATCCTATCTTGTGAAATGTTTTTATCTTAATTAGTGCGGATAATCATCTTTTTCAATTCAAATCATTTATATTGTTTTTATATTCTCTCCAATTGATTAAATGAGTCCTACTGACCCACCCAAACAATTTTTCATCCAAGGCATCACGAAAAGTGGTAAAGTTTTTCGCCCCAGTGATTGGGCCGATCGTTTATGTGGCGTCATGGCTAGATTTCGTCCTCCAGGCGATCAAGGTGATCCTAGATTTACTTTTTCCCCTTATGTGTTCCCAGAAATGATGGTCGACATTCGCTGTGTCATGGTTGACTCTCGACTTGCAGATATTGATGTACGTGCAATGGATTTTGTCATCAATTTTGCAAAAGATAATGACCTAGTGGTTGTAGAAGCTTGTTCTATGGATTTCAAATAAAACGTGAGTAAAAAAAAATCCGCCTAAGCGGATTATTGACATGCCATTAAAAACTATACGGTCATTATCTTAATCGCTGCTGATAAACGAGATTTTTGTCTAGCAGCAGTGTTTTTATGAATAATTTTTTTGTCTGCAATCTGGTCAATGGTTGACTGTGCCGCCAAGAAAACTTTTGCAGCAGCTGCCTTATCTCCAGCATCTACTGCTTTACGAACTGATTTAATCGCCGTTCTCAAGCGTGATCTAAGACTAGAATTGTGCGCATTTTGCTTGGTCGCTTGACGTGCTCTTTTACGTGCTTGTGCTGTATTTGCCATATAAAAATCTCAATTTCTTTCTTTACTAAAAAACTTAATTTGTGAATAACTTCTCTTTTTCCAGCTTCTCTGACAAATCTTTTACGATTGGAAAGAAGAAATGCTTTAATAGAGTGATAAAAACTACCAAAATGCTTAACTAGATATAACAGCTATCAATGTATAACAGCTATCAATGCTTACCAATCACTAGTCGTTTTTATGCGTTTGTTAGAAAGCTTGCATACTAGAGATAACACGATGAATAACAAATAAAGATTGGTAAAGCATTCAATTACTGTAAATTAATCAAGAATTATAACTTATCATTTAAGATTTGACTACTAGCCCTTTATTCCAGAAAAGAGTCTTGTGAATTTATTAAGCGCCGCAGCAAAAGTAAGCAGTATGACCATGTTATCAAGAATTACAGGTCTTTTACGCGAAACCCTTATCGCGAGGACCTTTGGCGCTTCAGAATTGACGGATGCATTTAATGTTGCTTTTCGTCTTCCTAACTTACTACGTCGCCTTTTTGCCGAAGGTGCCTTTTCACAGGCTTTCGTACCCATTTTGGGTGAGATAGAGGCAAAAAATGGCCCAAAAGCTAGTTTTGAACTCATTAATGCTGTAGCTACACTACTGTTTTGGAGCCTTCTCGTTGCCGTGATTGCTGGGGTCTTATTCGCGCCAGTTTTGCTCATATTAATGGCTTCTGGTTTTAAAAATGCTTCGAATTACGAAATCGGCATCAATTTAACGAGAATCATGTTCCCCTATATTGGTCTTATTTCCTTAACCTCTCTTGCCGCAGGTATTTTAAATACCAATAAAAGATTTTTAATACCAGCGATTACCCCCGTACTACTTAATTTAGGAATGATTGGCGCGGCACTCTTACTGGCCCCGTATCTTAAAGAGCCCATCTATGCCTTAGGTGCAGGTGTCATTATTGGCGGTATTTTACAGTTAGCGATTCAAATACCAGCACTTAAGCAGATTGGCATGCTTCCAAACATTGGGTTACATTACAGAACAATCAAAGCAGCAGCTCAACATCCAGATGCAAAACGAATTTTACGTTTAATGGGGCCCGCTATTTTTGCAGTATCTGTAAGCCAAATTTCCCTCATTATTAATACCAATATCGCTTCTCATCTCGAAACAGGAAGTGTTTCATGGCTCTCCTTTGCAGATCGACTCATGGAATTTCCAACTGCCCTTTTAGGAGTCGCAGTAGGTACCGTACTTTTACCGAGTTTGAGCAAAGCAAACGCAAGCAACGATCTCGAACAAATAGGAGCACTTGTTCACTGGGGCGTAAAGCTAACATTTATTCTCGCAACTCCAGCAGCGATAGCTCTTTTTATATTTAGTATTCCACTTTCAGCTAGTTTATATAACTACGGGAAATTTAGCGGGCACGATGTGCTAATGACGAGCTATGCCCTTCAAGCCTATGGCGTTGGATTAATCGGATTAATACTTGTGAAAATATTGGCTCCTGGCTTCTATGCCCGGCAAGATATTAAAACACCAGTAAAAATTGGCTTATTTGTGCTGGTATTTACTCAACTGTCTAATTTGGTATTTGTACCTTTATGGCAACATGCTGGGCTAGCCTTTTCCATTGGACTAGGGGCTTGTCTAAATGCAATTCTTTTGTGGATTGGTCTTGCAAGAAAGGGACTAATGAAAAATAGCGGACAAGGGTGGTTGAAATTCCTTACGCAACTTACCTTTTCACTCAGTTTTTTTAGCGCAGTATTATATTTTGGTGCGCACCAACATGATTGGATTAATTTGAGACAAACTCCAATTTTGCGTATTATGTTTTTATGTGGCTGGTCTTTGCTGGCGGCATCAGTATATTTTTTGTGCTTATGGATCACCGGGCTTAAATTTAAAGAGTTTTTGAAACATTCAAATTAACATATGCCAACCAAACAACTTGACTACTTTACATCATTAGTAGCGGATGATTCTCACTTCCCCCTTACCGAAGCTGCGATATCCGTAGCTTTACATGCCTACCCAGATTTAGACGTTCAAGGAGTTATGGACAAGCTTGATTTACTGGGTAACAAACTAAAACTAAGAATCACCCCCGAATCCACTGATTTACAAAAACTACAACTCTTAAAACATTTCTTCTTTCAAGAAATGGGGTTTAGTGCAAATACAAATGATTACTATGACCCACAAAATTCTTATCTTCATAGTGTTATAGAAACTCGTCGTGGAATACCTATATCCTTGTCGCTCCTTTTAATTGACCTAGGAAATCAACTCAATTTAACTATTCGTGGAATTTCATTTCCAAATCATTTTTTAGTGCGTGTTTCACTTCCTCAAGGAGAGGTCGTCATGGATCCCTTGACTGGTGCCTCTCTTTCTAAGAATGAACTCCAAGGCATGTTAGATCCCTATTTAGACGCCCAAGGCTTTCGAGGTGAATTGGCATTACCACTGAGTGTTTTTTTACGATCTTCAAGCTCAAGAGAAATTCTCTCTCGATTTCTAAGAAATCTAAAAGCAGTTTATTCTCATCAAGATCGCTGGGAACGCTTACTAGGAATTCAAGAGAGATTAGTTATTCTTCTTCCTGAAGCAATAGAAGAAGTTCGAGATCGAGGATTAGCTTACGCTCAGTTAGACTATATTCGACCTGCTCTTTTAGATATGACTCGCTATTTACATAGTTCGCCTTCTGCTGAAGATGCTTCAGAAATTAGAGAACATATAGCTGATTTAGAAAAGCTTAGTAAGTCGCACTAGGAGGGGCCTCTAGGAACAAGCCGCGCAAAGGGCAACTCTAAGTTACTCTTGAATTTTATTCTTAAAAAAAGGTTGGATTAACTTAAACAAACCACCAATTGCTAAAGGTACGACTGCAATCAAAACACCTAGGATCACAATGAGGCTTAGATTGTTATAAATAATTGGAATATTCCCAAAAAAATAACCTGCCAACGTTAAGGAGACAACCCAAAGTATCGCTCCTACTACATTAAATATCTGAAACCTAACAAAGTTCATGTGGGAAATCCCCGCCACAAAGGGTGCAAAGGTTCTTATCACCGGTATAAACCTTGCCAAAATAATTGTTTTTCCACCGTGTTTTTCAAAAAAACCATGAGTCTTCTTTAGAGCCGTCTGATCAATCCACTTAATTTGAGTCACATCAAGCTTTTTTACTAAATAGGATCCGACCCAAAAGTTGACCGTATTGCCAAAAACGGCCGCCAAAATAATTAAAGCATCTAGTAAAACCAAACTCAAATTTCCAGTTGCCGTATAGGCACCTGCCGTGAATAATAAGGTATCTCCAGGCAAAAAAGGCAAAATTACTAAGCCCGTCTCCGAAAAAACAATGAGGACTAATATGGCATAAGCCCAATTACCAAGGTCACCGAGGTGCTCTCCGATGCTCATGACACTTTGAAATATTTGAATGATTTGATCCACGGATTGAATCTTATCAGGTTCTATCTTGCGAAGCTAATTTTCGTGGGAAAATAAACTTATGATCTCAAGAAAAGCAATTCAACCCCTTCCAGACAAACTCATTAGCCAAATTGCGGCAGGTGAAGTGATTGAAAGACCATCTGCAGTCGTTAAAGAGCTTTTAGAAAATGCAATAGATGCTGGGGCGCAAGCAATAGAAATTCGCCTTGAGGAGGGGGGATGTCAACGAATTGTGATTTCAGACGATGGTGAAGGTATCCTAAAGACAGACTTAACTTTAGCCTTGACACGTCACGCCACTAGCAAGATCAGCTCTCTAGAGGATCTTGAGTCCGTCAGAAGTATGGGGTTTCGCGGTGAAGCATTAGCGTCAATTGCTTCCGTTTCAAATATGCAAATGACGACACGCACGGCACAAGATGACCATGCGTGGAGTATTACAAATCGCTCACCTGAAATAACCCCCGCCTCTGGCGAGTTTGGTACACGAATATCAGTTGATGATTTATTTTTTAATACACCAGCCCGTCGAAAGTTTTTAAAATCTTCCGCCACCGAATATAGCCACTGCATGGAGGCTATTCGTCGCATTGCCCTAGCAAATCCACATGTTGGTATGTCAGTGTGGCACAACGGCAAACCTAATATAAGGTGGACTGCAAGCAAACTCCAAGATCGAGCTGATGAAATATTAGGCAAAGAATTTGCAAATGCCAGACTTGATATCGAGTCTTTTTTAGGGCCGATATCAATTGAAGGCTTTATAGGAGCCCCGACTGCAAGTCGAGCTAGATCAGACCAGCAATATATTTTTGTTAATCATCGCTTTGTTAAAGATAAATTAATTTATCATGCAATCAAATCAGCCTATCAAGACGTTCTTCACGGAGATAGGCAACCGATTATCCTTTTTAATCTTAATATTGATCCTGAGCTTGTAGATGTCAATGTTCATCCTGCAAAGATTGAGGTGCGCTTTAGAGATAGTCGTGCTGTTCATCAGTTTGTCTACAACTCTATCAAAGAACGATTAGCAAAAGGTGCGGGGGATGCTCTTCCAATGTCTGCTCAGACACCTCATTTTGATACCTCTTTGCCATTAAACCAAATGAACGCATCAAGTTCTACTACCCCCCAAGTCATGCCTAGACCATGGCTGTATCAGGAAAAAACTGCTTCATTTAATTTACAAAGCTCAGCTAAAGAAGCAATGCAACAGCTTTTTTCAACTCCATTAACACCAATGGCTCCCCCTCATGAAACAGGCCACAAAGAAGAGTCTTTCCCATTAGGATATGCCTTAGCTCAGTTACACGGGATTTATATTTTGGCTCAAAATCAACTTGGATTAGTTCTAGTTGATATGCATGCAGCTCATGAAAGGGTCCTTTATGAGAAATTTAAAGCCGACTTGAGTCATCAGATTAATGTTCAACATTTACTAGTTCCTATGGTATTTAATGCCAGTCACATGGAAACAGTTCTAACGCAGCAATATGCTTCGACACTAAAAATATTAGGCTTTGATACATCAGTCTATGGCCCAGAACAGTTAGGAATAAGAACAGTGCCTACCATTTTGAGCGGCGCTGACCCCATTGACCTTGTAAGACAAATACTTGCCGAATTAGATGAAATGGGATCTAACGAAATTCTAGATAGTGCTAGACATGAACGACTAGCATCTAAGGCGTGTCATGCCGCTGTAAGAGCCCATCGCCTGCTCACTATTCCAGAAATGAATAGTCTACTTCGCCAAATGGAAGTAACTGATCGTGCTGATCAGTGCAATCACGGCAGACCCACTTGGGTGCAATTAAGTGTAAATGACCTTGATAAGCTTTTTCTTCGCGGACGTTAATGTCTAATCCAATCAGCTTAAATATTGATCATATATTAGCCATTGTGGGCCCAACTGCCAGCGGGAAAAGTAATTTTTCTTTATCTTTGTGTGAAGAAGCCTATAAAAAAAATCTTACCATTGAGCTGATTAGTATGGATTCTGCCCTTGTTTATAGAGGCATGAGTATCGGAACAGCTAAACCTAGTAACTTTCATCTTGCATCAATCAAACACCATGGAGTAGATATTTGCGAACCGTGGGAAAGTTATTCTGCAGCCAAGTTCGCTAGCGATTCGATGCGTTGGTATCAAGAAGCTCGTGACAGAGGGCATATTCCTGTCATTATTGGAGGGACAATGCTCTATTGGCGGGCATTGACACAAGGGTTAACTAATCTTCCGCCTGCAGACCCAATCATTAGAAAAAAAATTGAGCTTGATGCTTTACAACATGGTTGGGATTCTGTTTACGAACAGCTTTGTGTAGTAGATCCAATCAGTGCGCAGCGTCTTCCACCAGGCGATACACAAAGAATTTCAAGAGCACTAGAAGTTTTTTTATCTACAGGAAAATCCTTTTCTTCCTGGATCCAAGAGGATCCTTATGGAAAAACCAGGAATGACACTTCAATCAATAGCCAATTATTTTCTTTTGAACCAGAAGATAGAAAGTGGCTTCATACAAGAATTGAAAATAGATTTCATGAGATGCTCAAGCTAAATTTCTTAAATGAGGTACGTACCCTAATGGATAATCCATTAATTAATCAACATCTACCATCAATGCGAGCCGTAGGTTACCGACAAGCTTGGGAGTACCTAGTAGGTGAAATCACCGAAGATGAGTTCATTAATAAGAGCATTGCTGCAACGCGCCAACTCGCAAAAAGACAATTAACTTGGCTCAGGGCCATGCCTACTCGAAGAGTGGTTAATCCTCAAAACTCAATCCAAGTAAAACATGCAGTATCAGATTGCTTGAACCAACTCATCGAATGGTCATCTAAATAACAATCGTTTGGTGGGCCCCGTGAGGTCTTTGTACAATATCGCCAATGACCCATGCGTCTAGATCGTCTTCCTTCAACGAACTAATGATAGCTTTTGTAAGCTCAGGGGAAACAACTAGAACTAAGCCAATACCGCAGTTAAAAACACGATGCATTTCATCATCTGCTACTTGTCCCTGTTTTTGCAACCACTGAAATAAATGTGGCATCTTCCAAGCATCTCTCTTTAATACTGCTTGGGTCGAATCTGGAAGGACTCTTGGGATATTTTCCACTAAACCACCCCCCGTAATATGAGCCATCCCTTTAATCGAAAATTTTCCCAATAGCTTTAAAACCGGCTTAACATAAATTTGGGTTGGCTTCATCACAACATCACGAAAAACTTGCCCATCAAATTCATCGCTAGGCTTAATGCCAGATCGCTCAATAATTTTTCTAATCAGCGAGTAACCATTGGAATGAGCTCCACTCGAAGCAATGCCAATGAGTTGGTCACCAGGTTGGATGGTCTTACCCGTAATAATTTTCGATTTTTCAACTACTCCCACTGCAAACCCGGCTAAATCATATTCGCCATCAGGATACATCCCTGGCATTTCTGCTGTTTCTCCTCCAATTAATGCGCAACCTGCAATTTCGCACCCTTGCGCAATCCCTCCGACAACTGTAGCTGCATCATCGACGGATAATTTTCCACAAGCAAAGTAATCTAAGAAGAAAAGTGACTCCGCACCCTGCACCAAAATGTCGTTCACACTCATTGCTACTAGATCTTGACCAACGGTATCGTGTTTTTTCCATTCAAAAGCCAACCTTAACTTTGTACCTACCCCATCCGTCCCAGAGACTAAAACCGGCTCCTTATAGCGCTTGGGAATCTCAAACAAGGCTCCAAACCCCCCAATACCAGCAAGGACGCCTTCACGCATTGTTTTCTTTGCTAATGGCTTAATTCTCTCGACTAAAGCATCCCCAGCATCAATATCAACGCCAGCATCTTTATAAGAAAGACCCGTATTAGATGCACTATTTATTGGGTTTATTGGGGCTTTTGGTAAATTTGACATAATATTCCTGTGTACTTAGTAGAATTAATTGATTCGAATATAGGGATATTTTAATGGTAGCGATACTAACTCCATTTTTAACTGCATTTATTTTGGCTTATATTTTTCAGCCATTAACCAATCGTATTACATTTTTCAAGGTTCCTAGGTCTCTTGCGGTCCTTCTTACCATGTTATTTGTGATATTTTTAGGTATTGGTCTGATTTTGCTGCTTTTGAACCTCGTTCAAAATGAATTGCCCTTAATAAAGACCCAATTTCCTGAATGGGTCAGAGGAACTGAGTCTTGGCTTGCTCCTAAATTAGCATCCTTTGATATTGAGCTTGACTGGGCAAAGCTAAGAGACCAGATCACCGTACAAATCACCTCTCAAATTTCTGATAATGCAAATACTTTAGTTTCTTCATCCTTGTCCACGATTTTAAGTTCATCCTCTTCAGCTATAAGCTTCTTTGGTAACCTCGTCTTAATTTTATTTGTACTTTTCTATCTTTTACTTGAATGGGATGCCTTTATCTCATTAATTAGCAACTTGATACCGCATCAATATAGACCCACATTATTTCCACTCTTTGAAGAGGTCGATGGTTTACTATCCCAATACCTAAGAGGACAGCTTTTAGTGATGTTTATGTTATCCATGTTTTATTCGATCGGATTATCATTGATTGGTGTAAAAAGCGGAATTGCTCTTGGCTTTTTTACCGGCTTAGTTGCTTTTATTCCTTATTTAGGATTTTTGCTTAGCTTTGTCCTTTCTGTTATGGCGACCTTTTTACAGTTTGGCCCCAATAATCATCTAGTCATGGTTCTCATTTTGTATGGTCTAGGGCAATTTCTAGAAGGCTTCTTCTTAACCCCCCGCTTAGTCGGCGAGCGAATTGGACTTCATCCGGTAGTGGTCTTGTTTGCCTTGATGGCATTTGGCCAACTATTTGGGTTTGTTGGCATATTATTAGCTTTTCCAATGTCAGCTATCACTCTAGTTGCAGTTCGTTTCTTAAAAAGTCGGTACCTCTCTAGCCAATGGTTTAAAGGCCCTCAACCCTAAAATGGTCCTTAGCTCCCAACAATTTGTTCTCGATATCCTTCAAGAACCCATTCCTAGTTTACAAAACTTTATTCTGAACTCTGAAGATCGAGTTCTTGACTTTACGGTATTAGATGCTATGAATCAATTGCAGAATGCCTGGTCAACTAACTCAATCATTCCAAATAATTTCAATTGGATCTATTTATGGGGACCTCACGGATCAGGTAAATCTCACCTATTCTCAGCGATGAGAATTGCTGCGAAAGATCATGGACTTAAAATAATCCATCTCACACCATCTCACCCCTCCTGGAATAATATCATTTGGGAAGATAAAGAATATCCCCAAGCAATTTTTATCGAGCAAGTCCATGCGCTAAATATTCACGAGCAATCTCAATTATTTAGAATTTTAATTGATGCAAAAGCTCATCCCAACACATTAATCCTTTCATCTGGTTTACTTTCAAGCACCCAACTTAATCTTCGAGAGGACGTAAGATCTAGAATATCTTCAGGACTGAACTTTGAACTTCATGTTCTCAACGATGCGGATAAATTATTAGCAATTCAATCTACAGCAAGCGCTAGAGGAATGTCACTCGCTCCAGAAATAGGCCCATGGTTGCTCAATAATTTTCATCGAGACTTACCGAGTTTATTAAGCTTGATCGAGGTTTTAGATCAATATTCACTCGAAACACACAGAGCCATTACACTCCCATTATTAAGAAATTTTTTAAAAAATAAACTCCCTTGAATATCCAACGACCTCCACAACAAATTACCCTTTTTGATTTAGACCAAACACTCCTTCCAATCGATAGCGATCGAGAGTGGGGAAACTTTTTAGTAAAGCTTGGTGTAGTTGACCGCCATATTTACGAAAGCGAGAACGAACGCTTTTATAAAGAATATGTAGGTGGAGTCCTAGATATTAATGAGTTCTTGGCATTTGCTCTAAAACCACTAGCAGCCCATCCAATGAAGACATTATTATCTTGGAGATCTCAATTTATTAAGGAAGTGATTCAGCCCTGCTTAAGGCCAGAAGCCTTAGATCTGGTCAGTATGCATATCAGCAAAGGTGATTTATGCTGCGTGGTCACAGCGACAAATAGCTTTGTAACACGCCCCATAGTGGATTTATTTCATATCCCGCATCTAGTTGCTACAGAGCCTGAACTCAAGGAAGACCCATCGGGACTTGTCTTTACTGGGAAAGTCAAAGGTTTACCCAACTTTCAACAAGGCAAGGTGTTTAATGTCAAAAATTGGTTAAGTGGCCTTGGTTATGATTTATCAACATTTTCTCAAAGTACCTTTTATACTGACTCTATGAATGATTTACCTCTCCTAGAAATTGTATCCAACCCTATTGCAACAAACCCTGATCTACGTCTGAAAAATTTAGCTATCGAGCGATCATGGCAAATGATTAATCTATTCCAATGATTAATCAATTTATCCGCCGGATCTTAGGCGCGCCACGTAAAAAATCAAGCTCTTTAAAAAAGACACAAGCATTCAAAATCATCCCCAAAAAGACGCATCAAATCAAGCTTGAACTGATTTCTAAAAATGCTATTAAGGTTATCGAAAATCTTCAGAAGGCCGGTTATAAGGCATATATCGTTGGTGGCGCGGTAAGGGATCTTCTCCTTGGGATAGCCCCTAAAGATTTTGATGTGGCTACTAATGCAACACCCGAACAAGTTCAAGTTTTATTTAAACGATCGCGGCTTATTGGTAAGCGCTTCCAAATTATCCATGTCACTTTTTATCAATCAAGTGGCTCAAGGGAAAAACCTGAAATTATTGAAGTAACTACATTTCGCGCCACTCTTGAAGAAGGCGAACATATAGCAGAAAGCGGACGTATCCTTCGAGATAATGTTTGGGGTAGCCAAGAAGAAGATGCTGCGAGGAGAGACTTCACCATCAATGCGATGTATTACGATCCTCTTTCTGAATTAGTGCATGACTACCACAACGGATTTCAAGATATATTAGACAGAGAACTTAGGATTATTGGCGATCCTGCTCAAAGATATAGGGAAGATCCCGTTCGCATGCTAAGAGCAGTTAGATTTGCTGCGAAGACTGGCTTTTCTATTGAAGATAAAACATTAAATCCGATTCATAAACTTGCCTCATTAATACATGACGTTCCTAAAGCACGTCTTTTTGATGAGATGCTTAAATTATTAATGTCCGGTCACTCCTGGTCTTCATTAGAAGCATTAAAAGCCGTTGGACTTGGAGATGGTTTTTTACCAATGCTTGACGCAATTCTGCATCAAGAAGAATCTCAAAAAATGAGTTTTGCTAAGATAGCTTTAGAGAGAACAGATCAACGAGTGTTAGCTGGAAAAACAATTTCTCCCGGATTTTTATTTGCATCTTTGCTGTGGCATGAAGTTAATCAACAATGGGAAGAAATTCATAACACTGGTAAACCCTACATCGTTGCACTACAAGATGCTATCGATCACGTTTTAGCAAATCAAAGAGAGGTTTTCGCAATTCAAAGACGCTTTGAAACTGATATGCGAGAAATTTGGAACTTGCAACCTCGTTTTGAAAAAAGAGTGGGGCGCATGCCCTTTCGATTACTTGAATCCCCTCGCTTCCGCGCTGGATTTGATTTCCTAGCCCTACGTTGTGAAAGCGGAGAGCTCCCTGTCAGCCTTTCAAAATGGTGGGAAGACTTTCAAAGTGCAGATGATGCAGGTAAAGACTCACTCATTGAAGAAGCAAAAAAAGAACCTACTTCATCTACGGCTAATAGCGCTGGTAAATCTAGAAGAAGACGTAGGAGAGGTCCTAAAAATAAAGCTGCACTCGAAATTCAAGAAGCTGACAAGCAAACTTTATAAAATTTGTATAGAGTATAGGTTGTCAATTGATTTACAAAGGCACAAAAACTATGGCACAAGCCTTCATTGGACTGGGTGGTAATGTTGGAGATTCAAAACAAATACTCACTGACGCGGTTATTTGTTTTGCGCAACTTCCTCAAATTAAAATCAGCTCGAAAAGTTGCTTTTATAAAAGTGCCCCCGTTGATGCAGCAGGTGGCGACTATGTCAATAATGTCATTTCGGTTTTAACCGAGCTTGACCCTTTTTCTCTCCTAAGAGTTTGTCAATCCATTGAGCAGCGATTTGGTCGCGAACGTCCTTATGAAAATGCTCCTCGTACACTTGATATTGACATTTTGACCTACGATAACCTTCAACAGCATAATCCAGACTTAACTATCCCCCATCCAAAAATCTCTGAAAGATTATTCGTTTTACTTCCATTATTAGAACTTGATGAGGAAATTGAACTACCAAGCATTGGGAAACTTAAAAATAAGGTCGCTGAATTATCCTGGCAGAAGATCGAGAAAATTTTAGGCGTCCAATGTCCCCTCACTCGGGATGCTCATTAATTAAACATCTCACGATAAGTGGTTTATAGTCATATTCTTATAGAACTTTATTTAAACCATGAGCTACATTGACCCATCCAATCCTTCTTTAGTTTCACCCTTAACAATTTCTCATTTTCAAAAAATGCGAGTGAGTGGTGAAAAAATCACAGTTCTAACAGCCTACGACTCAAGCTTTGCTGCATTATTTGATCAAGCTGGGATAGAAATAATTCTTGTAGGCGACTCTTTAGGGAATGTAATTCAAGGTCACAAGTCAACAATTCCTGTCACAATCAATGATGTTGCCTATCATACAAGCTGTGTAGCCCGCGCAATCTACAGAGCATTTTTGATTTCTGATATGCCATTTGCTTCATATGGAGATGCCACCCAAGCCACTAAAAATGCAGCTCAGTTAATGCAGGCTGGAGCTCATATGATTAAGCTTGAAGGTGGCCTTCGCCTTGTGCCAATTATTTCGCACTTAGTAGATCAAGGGATACCAGTTTGTGCGCATCTTGGCTTAACACCTCAATCGGTCAATACTTTAGGTGGGTTCAAAGTTCAGGGTAAATCTCAGGAGAGTGCTGATCTCATGCTTAGCGATGCCATAGCCCTTGAAAAATCAGGAGCACAAATGCTTGTTCTAGAAGCAATTCCTTCTGCGCTAGGGAAAAAAATTACAGAAGCCTTAAAAATTCCAACGATTGGCATTGGGGCCGGCCCAGACTGTTCAGGGCAAGTGCTGGTGATGCATGATGCTTTAGGGGCCTTCCCTGGGCGTCAACCTAAGTTTGTAAAAAACTTTTTAACGCCAACTGGGTCTATTGATAAGGCAATTAAACTTTATATCGATGAAGTTAAAGCTGGCACATTCCCAGCTATCGAGCATTGCTTTAAATCTTCCTAATTTTTTAAAATCTCGGAATATATTAAAAAAGGAGAGCTGATTTCTCTCCTTTTTTTGCACTTTTAATTAAAGAACCCTTTAACACGGTCAAACCACCCTTTTTCATGAGGGTTATGTTTGTGGCCGCCATCCTTTAAGCTTTTATCAAAATCTTTTAATATTTGACGTTGGCCTTCCGTCAGTTTTACGGGAGTCTCAATTTGCACATGAATATAAAGATCGCCAGGAACAGCCGAACGAAGACCCTTCACGCCCTTACCCTTGAGTCGAAATGTTCTGCCAGTTTGAGTGCCTTCAATGACCTCGAAGGTTGCTTTCCCAGCTAAGGTTGGCACTTCAATCTCTCCCCCTAAACAAGCCGTTGCAAAAGAGATTGGCATATTACAATGTAAGTCATCGCCTTCTCGCTCGAAAACATTGTGAGCTTTGATGTGAACTTCTACATAAAGGTCCCCTGGTGGCCCATTATTGACTCCTGGCTCACCATTGCCAGCTGAGCGAATCCGCATTCCATCGTCAATTCCCGCAGGAATTTTTACCTCTAAAGTCTTCTGTGATTTGACTTTTCCCTCACCAGAACATTTTTTACACACTTTAGGTATAAATTTGCCATTTCCTCGGCACTTTGGACAGGTTTGTTGCATTGAGAAAAAACCTTGAGACATCCTGACTTGTCCTTGACCATGGCAAGTTGTACATGTTTCAATCTTGGAACCGGGCTCAGCGCCATTTCCCCCGCAGGAGTCACAATTATTCCAACTAGGTACTCTAATTTGAGTCTCATACCCTCTAGCAGCCTCTTCTAAACTAATTTCTAAAGAGTATCGTAGATCTCCACCTCGATAAACTTGTGGGCCGCCTCGGGAACCCTGAGCGCCAGCGCGAGCGCCGCCAAAGACATCTCCAAAGATATCCCCAAAGGCATCTGCAAAACCACCGAATCCTTGAGCACCCGCACCACCAAATCCACCCATATTAGGATCAACTCCACTATGACCATATTGGTCATAAGCGGCCTTTTTCTGTGGATCGGAAAGCATCTCATAGGCCTCTTTGGCCTCTTTGAATTTTTCCTCAGATTCTTTATTTCCGGGATTGCGATCTGGATGGAACTTCATCGCTAGCTTACGATAAGCCTTCTTAATCTCATCGTCGCTAGCTGATTTCGGTAGCTCTAGAATTTCATAAAAATCACGTTTAGTTGCCAAAACAAGTCCTTAAAAAACACAAACTGATTATTTTTTCACTTCTTTAAAATCTGCATCTACAACATTATCGTCGTTTGGTTTAGAACTTGCAGTTTCTTGATGCGGCTCATTAGATTCGTGAGGTGCTTGAGCTTGATTTTTTTCAGCCATTGCTGCATACATCTTCTCGCCGAGCTTTTGACTTACTTTTCCAAGCTCTTCTGTTTTGGCATCTATTGTTGCTTTGTCACCTGACTTAGTCGCTTCCTCTAAATCTTTCAATGCAGCTTCAATTTTTTCCTTTTCACCCGCATCAAGTGATGACCCGTATTCCTCTAAAGATTTTTTTGTAGAGTGAACTAAGGCTTCAGCCGTGTTTTTGGCATCAACCATTTCGCGAAGCTTACGATCTTCTTCTGCATTGACTTCTGCATCCTTAACCATCCGCTGAATTTCATCTTCAGACAATCCAGAATTAGCTTTAATCGTTATCTTATTTTCTTTACCAGTTGCCTTATCTTTGGCTCCCACATGCAAGATACCGTTTGCGTCAATATCAAAAGTAACTTCAATTTGAGGGGTTCCTCTGCTCGAAGGAGGAATTCCCTCGAGATTAAATTCGCCCAAAGTTTTATTTGCAACAGCCATTTCACGCTCACCTTGGAAAACTTTAATAGTCACAGCAGGCTGATTATCTTCGGCAGTTGAAAATACTTGAGCATGCTTTGTTGGGATAGTTGTGTTTTTTGTGATCATCTTCGTCATCACACCACCCAAAGTTTCAATACCTAAAGATAGTGGGGTTACATCAAGCAACAAGACATCTGTACGGTCACCAGACAAAACTGATCCTTGTATGGCAGCTCCTACAGCAACTGCCTCGTCAGGGTTCACATCCTTACGTGGCTCTTGACCAAAAAATTCTTTAACTTTTTCTTGGACTTTAGGCATGCGAGTCATACCACCAACCAAGATAACATCATGTATATCAGTCAGAGAAACACCAGCATCCTTGATCGCTGTACGACATGGCTCAATGGTTCTACTAATTAAATCATCCACAAGAGATTCTAATTTTGCACGCGTCATCTTGATGTTTAAATGCTTTGGCCCTGAAGCATCAGCCGTAATATACGGCAGGTTAATTTCTGTTTGCTGGCTTGAAGATAGTTCAATTTTGGCTTTTTCAGCGGACTCTTTTAAACGCTGTAATGCAAGTACATCTTTACTTAAATCAACACCTTGGTCTTTTTTGAACTCGGTAATAATAAAATCAATAATTCTTTGATCAAAATCTTCACCCCCCAAAAATGTATCGCCATTGGTTGATAAAACTTCAAATTGTTTTTCTCCATCAACGTCTGCAATTTCAATAATTGATACGTCAAAGGTTCCGCCGCCTAAGTCATAAACAGCGATTTTTCTATCGCGCTTATCTTGTTTATCTAGTCCAAAAGCTAGGGCAGCTGCAGTCGGCTCATTAATAATGCGCTTTACGTCAAGCCCAGCAATTCTTCCGGCATCCTTAGTCGCTTGACGCTGACTATCATTAAAATAGGCTGGTACTGTAATAACAGCTTCAGTTACTTCTTCTCCGAGATAATCTTCAGCTGTTTTTTTCATTTTTCTTAAAACTTCAGCTGAAATTTGTGGAGGGGCCATTTTTTTCCCACGCACCTCTACCCATGCATCTCCATTGTCAGCTCTTGCAATTGTGTAAGGCATCAAATCTATGTCTTTTTGAACTTCCTTTTCTTGAAACTTACGACCAATTAATCGTTTAACTGCATATAGCGTATTTCTTGGATTCGTAACAGATTGTCTTTTAGCCGGCGCACCTACTAAAATTTCACCATCTTCCATGTAAGCAATAATCGAAGGTGTTGTTCTTGTTCCTTCGGAGTTTTCTATCACTTTTGGAGTATTACCCTCCATTACTGATACACATGAATTTGTTGTTCCTAAATCAATTCCAATAATCTTTGCCATTTTTAAGTCCTTACTTAAAGTGTTTTATATCAAATAAATAGTGTCTTTTCTAACGAATACAAGAGCTTGAGTTTTTTATTTTGTTATTTTGGCTGACTCACTGTGACTAAAGCTGGCCTTAAAACCCGGTCAGCAATTAGAAATCCGCGCTGCAAAACAGTGACAACCGTGTTCGCCTCTTGTTCAGAGGGAACCATCGAGATTGCTTGATGGTGATGAGGATCAAACTTTGTTCCATTTTCAGGGTTAATTTCTTGGACCCGACTTTTCTCAAAAGCATTAAGTAATTGCTTTAATGTAAGTTCTACACCTTCTCGCAATTTCACTGCATCCTCACTATGATGCGCAATGGCAGCATACATACTATCTACAACAGGCAATAATTCTTCCGCAAAAGACTCTACTGCAAACTTATGCGCCTTTGATACATCATCTATAGCGCGGCGACGAATGTTCTCACCTTCTGCCTTAGCTCTTAAAAATGCATCTTGTGAGTCTGATACGAGTTGCTTTAAATTTTTAATTTCTTCTTCTAAAGATAACTCGTTTTGAGCTTCAACTTCTTTTTCAGCACTTGTTGGCTCCAAATTCTCTTCTAGATTAGGGTTTTCTTGATTCATTTCAATCACTTATGTTAAATTGTTGTAATACTTTGCACTATTTCTTATATTTGGGCATTACTTTTAAATTCAAGAGTGTATGTTTTTTTAATTTGATAGTCTAGTGTCACCCTCTTCTAACTCTTTGATGTATTTTTTGCGATTGATTACTACATCACTTGATTCGGCTTGTAAATTCCAACCTTGAAGATTTTCAAGAGCAATGCCATTAAGTGCTGTAATCCATTCACTTGAATCATTTAAACAGGGAATTGTATGGTAACTTTCACCCCCAGCCATTTTATAAATGTGCTGACCTTCCATAGCTATTTCCTCAAGTGTTTCTAAACAATCCGCTGGAAAGCCTGGGCAAAATAGATCCACCCGCTTAATTCCATTATTCCCTAGTAGCTCAAGGGTAGGAGCTGTATAAGGTTTAAGCCACTCAGCTTTTCCAAAACGAGATTGAAACGTTGTCAGCGCTTCTTGACTTGTTAAGCCTAATGCTTCTCTTAATAATCTTCCGGTTTTATGGCACTCACAATGATAAGGGTCACCTAAGTCTAAAGTTCTTTTTGGCACTCCATGAAATGACATAATCAATTTATCACCTGCGTCAAAATTAGGACGCCCGTTATTTTCCCAATACTTTTCAACTTGCCTCTTCAGTGCGGCAATGTACAGAGGATGATCATGGTAATTTCTAACAATCCTTAAACCCGGTTGATCACGCCATTGCATTAAAACTCTAAAAACCTCATCAAAAGTCGAAGCTGATGTTGTAGCAGAGTATTGCGGGTAAAGCGGGAGAACTAAAATTTTCTTAACCCCTTCTGCACCCATTTCCTTCATGACACTTTCAATTCCCGGCGCACCATATCTCATAGCCAATTTAACTAATACGCCATCTTGTTTGTTATTTTTAAATGTTTCCCCTAGTAACTCCGCTTGCTTTTTTGAGTGCACAAATAAGGGTGATCCTCCGTCAACACCGTCAATCCAAACTAATTGATATTTTTTGGCCGAAGCCCCTGAACGTATTGGCAAAATGATGCAATTTAGGATAAACCACCAAATTACTCTTGGGATTTCAACTACCCTCCTATCGGATAGAAATTGCTTTAAATAAGGTCGCACTGCTCTGGCAGTAGGTGCATTAGGTGTTCCTAAATTGACCAGTAAAACACCTACTTTTGAGGCACTTTGATGTGCTTGGGCAGGTTGAATATTTTGACTTTTCACAACTAACTTTCTTGATTTGTATAGATTTAACTCTGACTTAACGCACTAGTTAAAAGTTTAGCAGTGATATCAACAATAGGAATAACGCGCTCATATGCCATCCGAGTTGGTCCAATAACACCAAGGGTTCCAACTACTATTCCGTTAACTTGATAGGGGGCAGCAATTACAGCCATACCCTCTATGGGTACCAAATCACTTTCCCCGCCAATGTATATTTGTACACCTTTAGCCCGACTTGAAACATCTAAAAGCTGCATAAGAGATGTTTTGTGCTCAAAAACTTGAAATAGGCGCTTGATTTTATCCATATCAGAGGTTAAATCACCCACATCAAGCAATTTTTTTTCTCCTGAAATAATTACATTTTCATCAGGAACTTTAAGGGCATTTGAGCTGGCCTCAACTGCCATTTGCATTAAACCAGTAATGTCTTGCCGGAGCCCATCAAGCTCTAATCGTAAACGTTGGCGCACGGATTCAAAGTCCAGTCCTGCAAAATTAGCATTAATGTAATTTGCCGCTTCAATTAATTGCGATGAAGAAAAATCCCGTTCCGTCATTAAAATTCGATTTTGCACATCACCCTGCGGCGTAACCAAGATAAGTAAAATCCTCTTTTCGGATAATCGCAAAAACTCAATCTGACGGAAAAGCTGAGAGCCTTTGGGCGTCATGACAACCCCCGCAAAGGAAGATAAGTTTGAGAGCACTTGTGCGGCAGCTTGAATCACCCTTTGTGGTGAATCTGGCTGAATCTCTTCAATAGCCTCCCGAGTGGCCAATTCTTCCAAAGGTTGAATTGTGAGCATGGTGTCTACAAATAGTCGATAACCTCTTGGTGTTGGGATTCTCCCAGCAGAAGTGTGGGGACTTGTCACAAATCCCATCTCTTCAAGATCAGCCATTACATTTCTAACCGTTGCTGCCGATAGATCAAGCCCAGAGTGGCGTGATAGTGTTCTTGAGCCAACGGGCTGCCCCTCCGATATATATCTTTCGATGAGGGTTTTTAAAAGTTCGCGGGATCTTTTATCCATGATACTTAGATTCTAACCAATCAAAAAAAACTTGCATTATCTTTATTACTTTGAAAGCTCCCTATTGCTATGGTTTAATCTTAATATGACAAACCAAACCTCAGTTCCCACGACCACAAAATTCCGACGAGTTGCTATTGTCGGTAAATTTCAGTCAGAAGGTATCACTCCAATTCTGCTTGAAACAGCTGAAATTGTTAAAAATAGTGGTTGCGAAGTCTTTTATGAAACTGAGACTGCCATTAATACACAACTTAAGGACGTGAATCTAATTGATGTTCTCAATTTCTCTGGCAATATCGATGTCGTTATAGTTATTGGTGGGGATGGCACCATGCTGGGAGTCGGACGTAAAATCGCCGGCACAAATATTCCACTAATTGGTATCAATATGGGGCGATTGGGGTATATGACCGATATCCCCTTAAAAAGTATTGCAACAGTCCTCCCAGAAATTTTATCCGGACTCTACGAAACAGATATTAGACAACTTTTACATGCCTATATTTTGCATAATGGCAAGGTAATTGAAGATGGGTTAGCTTTAAATGATGTAGTAGTTAATCGATCAAGTACAGCTGGTATGGTTGAGTTGCAAGTTAAGGTCAATAACAGTTTTATGTATAACCAAAGGTCAGATGGCCTAATCGTAGCTACCCCCACAGGTTCAACAGCCTACAGTCTATCTGCCGGCGGTCCAATTTTACATCCTCGGGTATTTGGTTTGGTTTTAGCACCAGTAGCCCCACACGCATTATCAAATCGTCCTATCGTGCTTCCAGGTGATGTTGAAATATCGATCATTGTTGCTGGAGGTAGAGATGTTAGTGTAAATTTTGATATGCAATCTCTTCGTGTTTTACAGCCTGGAGATGAAGTTCTAGTCCGTCAATCCAGTAAAACAGTCACTCTACTTCACCCACAAGGATATAGCGACTATCAAACGCTTCGTGAAAAATTGCATTGGAACGAATACCCTTCGTCTTTCTAACTTATGCTGCAAACCCTTGATATCAAAGATTTTGTAATTGTTGAGCATCTAGAGCTCGATTTACATGCTGGCTTTACTGTTCTAACAGGAGAGACCGGTGCTGGTAAATCTATATTGCTAGATGCCCTATCTTTGACTATGGGTGAACGAGCCGATATCAGCCAGATTAGAGAGGGTTGCACCAGAGCGGAAATAGTCGCTATTTTTTCAATCCAACCTGAAACACAAATCACTCTTAACCCTTGGTTAGACGCTAATGGCTTTGAACTTATCGATTCCGGAAGCACACTTCAACTTAAAAGAATCATCGATAACTCTGGCCGAACAAAGGCCTTTATTAATGCCAGTATCGCAACCCTCTCCCAATTAAAAGAGGTTGGAGAACAACTCGTTGATATTCATGGTCAGCATCAACACCAAGCTCTATTAAAATCAGGAGCTCAGCGAGAACTATTAGATCGCCATGCTAATTTAAATGAAAAGTTAGCAGCGGTCTCTAACGCCTACAAAGAGTGGCAACAAATTATTAAAAAGGTAAAGCAAGCTCAAGCTGCTGGAAATGAATCAAAGAGTCAACGCGAACGCCTAGAGTGGCAATTAGAGGAGTTTAAAGAGCTTTCCCCACTTCCGGGTGAGTGGGCAGATATTCAAAAAGAGCATGCGGTTTTATCAAATGCCGCTGAATTAATAGAAGGCTCACAAAATCTTTTAAATCTTCTCAATGAAAATGACAATTCAATTTTGAATCAAATAAATGAAGCTAACCATTTAGTAGGACAGCTTCTGAAAATTGATGATACTTTTAAATTGGTTTCAGAAGTCTTGGAGCCTGCTGCAATTCAAGTGAATGAGGCTGTTCATACCATCAATAAGTATTTCAATAAATTAGACTTAGATCCTGAACGATTAGAGTACCTTGATCAACGCCTTCAATCTTATTATCGCCTTGCAAAGAAATTTCATTGTCAGCCAGAGGAGCTTCCTTCACATTGGGAAGAACTAAAATCACAAATGGAAGCTGTAGAAGCTTCACAAAATATTGACCAGCTTATTAAAACTCAAGAAAACGCTAAACAAAGCTATTTCACCAAAGCACATATTCTCTCCAAAAACCGTCATGAAGCAGCGAATAAACTCTCTAAAGCAGTAAGCCTTTCTATGCAAAATTTGGCGATGCAAGGTGGTCAATTTGAAATAGAACTCAAACCATTAGATGAGGGAAATCAATTTGGCATAGAGACCGTAGAATTCTTGGTTTCTGGTCATCCAGGAGCTAAACCTCGCCCAGTGGCAAAAGTTGCTTCAGGTGGTGAGCTAGCGAGAATAAGCCTTGCTATAGCTGTGATTGCAAGTTCGGCAAGTCTAATTCCTACTCTAATATTTGATGAGGTAGATGCAGGTATTGGAGGATCGGTTGCACAGACTGTTGGGAATCTTCTTAAGCAATTGGGACAATCTCATCAAGTCCTTTGTGTCACCCACCTACCCCAAGTTGCTTCTCAAGGTAATCATCACTGGCGAGTTAAAAAGACTTCTACGAAAAATTCCACAATAAGTGAGATTGAAATCCTAGACAGAACACAAAGAGTTGAAGAAATTGCTCGGATGTTAGGCGGCTCCACAATTACAGACACCACCCTCAGACATGCTCGCGAGTTATTGAGCAGTTGACTACAACTTTAGAAACACACTCTGCCATAATTGTATGACAGCATCTTTAGAAGATGCCAATTCTAAATTATTTTCTAACTCAATACGTGCTGGACTTATTCCATCGAGCCTTAATCGATGTTGTGATTGTCTAAATAGACGATAAGCTTTGACTACTTGGCTTGCCAAAGAGTCATCTATTAGTTTAAGTTCCGCGAATTCATTGAGCAAAGCAATATTTCCAATATTTTGAATCAGCTTAGGCCATTGATATGCATGAGCCAACACCATAAATTGAATGATGAATTCTATATCCACCATTCCACCTTCATCATGTTTTATATCAAATAATTTTGTTAGATTAGGATGGCCTAGATGAATTTTCTTTCTCATCTCAATCACCTCATACCGCAAATGATTAATATCTCTTTCTTTACTTAGGACTTGTGCTCTTATTTTTTCAAATGAATCGCCAACCCTAACGTCACCAGAACAATACCTAGCCCTTGACAGGGCCTGATGCTCCCATATCCAAGCAGTATTATTTCCATCATTAAATTGATACTTTTCAAAACTCTTTAAGCTAGTCACCATTAATCCGGACTCACCGTTAGGCCTCAGACGCGTATCAATGTCAAATATTATCCCTGAGCTTGTTGATGTATTTAGCCACGTAATTAATTTTCTTACTAGTTGAATATATCTTTCTGGAACATCATCTTTGGGTAATGTTGAAATATCTTCATCATAGATAAACACCAAATCTAAATCTGATCCATAACCTAATTCTTTGCCACCTAGTTTTCCGTACGCGATTACTCCAAAACCGAGTGATGAGAAATGTTCTTGATAACCAAATCGCTGACTCATTTGTTTCCAAATTCGTTCAAGAGTCTCTGTAATGATCAGATCGGCTAGCTGTGACAATTGATCGCTAACCTTTTCAACAGAGAGCCGTTGATTCAGGCCAATACCTAAATCGGCTAATAGAATTTGAAATATCTCAGCATGATGTGCATCCCTTAATATATTCATCATCAACTCTGTTGCATTTTCTTCTGCACTTACAGCATCTAGTCTTCGTTGTAGCACCCTCAACCAATCTTTCCAATAATTACCTGGGTTTTCGATTAAATTGATTGATGTATTTTTTACTAAAATTTCATCTAACAAATGGGGATATCTCACCAAATACTGAACACTCCACTTTGAACTTTCAAACAACTGTATGACGCGTTTAATCGCGATTGGATACTCACTCAATAACGATAAATATGCGGCTCGGCGCGATATTTTTTCTAGAAAATCCAAAAAATCGATTAATACATTTTCTGGGGGATCTGGCTTGAGAAGAATAACTACTTTAATGATATTTTCAAAATTATGCTTTGCAGCATCACTCATCAATGTATATTTATTACCCGCTCTTATTATTTCTAATCGCTTTGTAAATTTTGGCGATTGCGCTAAAAGTGGTTCATTGACTATTACTGCTTCAGTTTGTTCTTTTTCTGAAAAAATAGTATCCGCGAATGTCTTTTTGATTTTTTCTTGATAATGAGTAATCGTTCTTAAAAAGTCCCTAGGTTCTGAAAACCCCATACTTTCTGAAAGATGTTGCAATTCTTCAATTTCATTATTTAAATGATGGACTTGAGCATCATTTCTCCACTGCAATCGGTGTTCTACTTGCCTATAAAAAGTATAAATTTTTACGAGATCAACAGCTAGCTCTTGTTCAATTAATTGTAATTCTGCCAACTCGTGAATGATATTCAATGTGGGTCTTAGTCTAAGCCTTGGCTCAACCCCACCCCGAAGCAATTGAAACATTTGCGCAAGAAATTCAATTTCTCGAATACCGCCCTGACCTAACTTAATATCAAAAATTCGCTCTGGATGCTTAACAGCCCTCACATTTGCTTCATTCCTTATTTGTCGATGCAGATCCCGTATAGCCTTAATGACCCCATAATCTAGGTATTTTCGATAGACAAATGGGCGCACTAAAGAATAGAGGATAGGTGGCAATCCATGCATTGTTGCCTCTTCAATTGGATATACCAAACGACTTTTAATCCAAGCGTACCTTTCCCACTCTCTACCTTGGATTAAGAAATACTCCTCCAACATGTCTAAACTACAGACTAGCGGCCCCGATTCACCGTTAGGTCTTAAACGCATATCCACTCGAAACACAAATCCATCCTCACTATATTCATTGAGTAATTTAATAATTTGTCTACCTAGGCGTAAAAACCATTCATGGTGTGAAAGGCTTCGTTTAGCACCTTGGGTCTCGCCCTCTTCTTCATATATAAAGATCAAATCTATATCTGAACTTACATTGAGCTCTTTACCGCCCAACTTACCCATACCTAAGATCCATAATGGCATCCCGTCCCCATTCTTGCGCTTTGGACGCCCAAATTGAGTTGCCAACTCTATTTCAGAGTAAGTACTAACAAACTTTATAGCTCTCTCAGCAAAGGTAGTCATCGCCATGGTTACTTCTGAAAGGCTGGCAAGATGATTCAAGTCTCTTAAACACAACCACAACATGACTTTTTGTCTCAATTTCCTCAAATTCCACATTATTTGGTCCTCAGACCATTTTTCTTGGTTACTTTGACCTGATAATTCGACAAACAATGCTTCAATTTGCTCTGCGGTGACAGAAAGATTCAGCCGTTCTTCCACCCACCTTTGCCAATCAGGATGGCCATGAAAACTCCTTCGAAGGAAGTGTGAATATTTAGACGCTATCTGCGATTCTTGAATCATAGTTTGATATTAGCAATTAATTGAAGATGAAGGAAAATTACAGAATTTAATGGGTCTATCGGATAATAGAAGGATGGCCGGTTCTCTTTATAACTACACATCTCGTTTTTTATCCAAATTGCTCATACAAAGCGGCAAAATATTAAGCCTAACTTTAATTAAAATAAGCCTAAAGCTCATTATTGGAATAGTTTTAACTAGTCTCTTACTAAGTCAGGTCATTCTTCGTTTTCTTATCTGGCCTCAGATTAATAGCCACCAAGATGAAATTCAAAATTATTTAAGTAAAACACTACAAGTTAACGTTTCCATTCATAAATTAAACGCAAGTTGGGACAACTTTAGACCATCAATAGAGATAGAGAGCCTAAAGTTCACATCACCGGAACAAAACTCAACTTTCACCCAACCCCCTCTTTTATTCGCACCTAAGATTAAAGCTACTTTTGGATGGGACTCTTTATGGACTGGAATTCCTCGCTTTTACAAACTGGAAGCTGACAATATCAATGCATCCATACTTCATAACCCAAAAGGTGAATGGTTTATCGCCGGCATACAAACACGCCAGACAGGGAATAGCGGTGAACTATTAAGATGGGCACTAAGTGAGAATAACTTATCCACAAAAAATCTTACCCTTCATGTCCTTGATGAGTTCGAAAAAACATCAACAACAGACGTCATTATAAAAAACTTTAACTTAAAAAATGACGAGCTTGAACACTACTTTAATATGGCCTTAGAAACCAATTTAACCAACGATTCTTTAAACCTAGAAGCAAGGTTTGAACATAAATTTGCCTCTGATCGAGCTAACTGGCAAAACTGGAAAGGAAATTTCTCATGGGGACTCAATACTGATGACTTGGGAACTCTTTTAAGATTAACCAATCTTCCACTTAGAGGCAGCTCAGGAAAATTAGATTCGACTGGTGAATTTATTTTAAATAGAGGAGGTTTTACAAATGGTAAAGCTTTACTCCATGCAGAGAATTTACAACTCCTCTGGGAGCAGACACAAAACCATTTAAACCTAAAAAAGGTAAATGTACACCTCATACAATCATCTAAAAATAAGATGCAATATATCGAGGCGGATCAATTTGAATGGCAATTTGCACAAGATGGTCCAAAAGGTATAGCAAACTCTATCTCAAAATTACAAATTGGCTTTACCCCTCCTGAACATGGCAAAGGAATACAAAATATTTCTCTCATTGCTCCCCAGGTTAAGCTAAAACCATTAAGTCAGCTTCTATTAGGCCTCCCACTTGCTCAACCATATTTAAATCAATTAGCTGAGCTAGAACCAGAGGGTCAATTAGATGACTTTTATGCACAATGGTCGGATAAGTCCGCAAGCGCCGCTCCTCTTGGAATGTTTGGAAAAAAACATCCCGAGCTTATTATGCGAGCAAAAATAGATAATGTAGGTTGGAGCGAAACATCTACAGGCATACCTGGAATTAGAGGTATTTCAGGTGATTTATCCTCGACTCCAACAGAAGGTTCATTTAAATTAAACAGCAATAACTTTGCGATATCCTCACAAAAGCACATTGGGTCAACAAAGCTAACTTTTAATCAGGCAGATGGCATTTATGCTTGGGGGAAAATTCAAGATCAATGGCAATTAAAAGGTCACGAGATCAAATTTAAAAATGATGCGATCAATTTTTCATCGGATATAGAGTTATTAATTTCTAACCAATATACCCCCCAAAACTTAAAACTAAGTCTTGATATTAATGAAGGAAATATTGCTGAAATAGTCAAATATATTCCTGCAAAAAATAAATTAGAATTCTTAACCTACATCAAAGCAACTGCTCAAAGTGGAAAAATCCAAAACAGTAAAGTCTTCATTCAAGGAAATCCGCAGCACATCCCTTTCTCTAAATCTTTTCCAGGAAAATTCTCCTTACAACTCAATATTAAAGATGCTATTTATCGACCGCTGCCGAATCAAGATAAAAGCAAAGGAGAATGGAATAATTTCGAAAAAGTTAATGCCCAAGTCAATATGGAAAATCATCTTTTAGAAATTTCTATACCAACAGCAAATTATAAAAATGCTAGTTTAAAGGATGTTCTCGTTAAATCAGAGTTGAATACAAAAAATCCCTCATTCATCATAGAAGGTGATTCATCGGGAAGTCTTCAAGATTTATTTTCCTACATCTTAGCATCACCACTTGCAAAAGATTATCAGGAATCCTTCAAAGATTTGGCCTTCTCTGGAAACCAAATTTCACATCTTAAATTAACCCAAGAATTAAGCGGCAAACAGAGTACTCAATTTAAGACTGAAATGAATTTAAACGGAAATTCAATTGAGTTTAAAGGACTACCCATAGGAACTATTCAGGCCGGGAAAATTATTGCAACTGAAGTAGGTATAAAAGCTGTGGATTTAGGTGGGATTTTTTTAGGCGGTAACTTTAAGCTGTTTAATCCCACAAACAATAGCCGTATCAAGCTGAATGGATCAGCAGAATTAAAGCAAGTTCTAGATTTTGTTTCGACCATTGGTTCAGAAACTCTCAATCTATCAAAAAATAACGGCCGTGGAACAATTGCTTATCAAGCAGAGTTTGGTGCCGCGGAAAATAACTCTTATTTAAGAGGGACGGTGGATATGCGTCAAGCAGATATCAATCTACCATTACCCCTTAATAAATCAATTGGAATACCCTTGCTTGCTCAAATTGATATGAGTTATTTCAACGACAAAGTTATTCGAACCAGTAATTGGAAAATAAAATATGGGGATTTAATCCAATCCAGTGGATCTTTTAAAAATAATTTGCTAGATCATCATGAGTTATCCATTGGTAATATCGACCTTCCGATTGCAATTAAAGGAACTAACGTCAAAGTTCAACTTCCTGAATTAGATTTAGACGCTTGGACAGATCTGTTTAAATCTCAAATAGCTCAAAATAAGAGTCAAACAGAATCAAATCCAAATGCATCAACAATGCAACTCACAGCTCAGGTTGAACATTTAAAAATTTTAAATCGAGTTTTTGATGATGTCACTCTCGATGCTCGTCATAAACAAAACGAATGGAGTGCCAAAATAAACTCTCCGAAAAACAAAGGTGACTTACTATGGACCGAAACTAATAACTCTCTAAACTTTGGTCACCTTGTCGCTAATTTTGATAAAGTTTCGATACCTCCCTCACTTGGAACAAAGCAAACTTCGCAAAATAGTGTCAATAACGCTTTAAAAAAACTACCCGATTTGGATGTGTCTATTAATGATCTCACCATTGATTCACACCCATGGGGTGAGTTAAAAATCAAAGCTACTAATTTAGTTGATTCTTGGAAAATTGAAAACCTGAGTATCAAGAACCCCTATGCCAATGTATCCTCAAGTGGCTCTTGGCAACTTCCTAACGAAAACTATATTGGTCAGACTCGACTTAACTTCAATCTAGCAATATCAAATGCAGGAAATCTTTTGAGCTCTTTAGGCTATCCAGAAGTCCTTACGGGTGGTGATGGCATATTTAAGGGTGAAATAGACTGGTTAGGCTCACCGGTTTCCTTTTCAAAACAATTTTTATCGGGTAACTTAAGCCTCAATCTCAAAAATGGAAAAATACTCCAAGTCGATCCGGGCGCAGCAAAGCTATTAGGCATTCTTAGTTTTCAAAACTTATTTAAGTTTGCTACCTTTAATATTAAAGGTAGCCTCGGAGAAGCAGTGTCAAGCGGCACTTATTTTGACCAAATCGCTGGAGATGCAAAACTTAACAGAGGGGTTGCAACAACTGAAAGTTTCGAAATGCAAAGCACCATTGCAAAAGTGTCAATGCGTGGAAGGATAAATTTGGCTAATGAAACTCAAGATTTAAGAATTACAATCTTTCCTAGAATTAATTTAGGAAGCGCGGCATTAGGCGCCTTTTATTTTGTAAGCCCCATCATCGGTGTGAGCACCCTCATTGGGCAGTACCTGTTGTCATCAGGTGTAAATAAAGTGTTACAAACAGACTATTTAGTTCAAGGTAATTGGAAAGAACCTGAAGTTATCCCATTGGATCAAAAAGGCAATCCTTTAGACCCTGAAATCATAAAAAACATAAGGAGTAAAGCCCTCTTAACTGAGCCTGCAGAAAAAACAAAGCCGTTACCAAACGCTGAGTTACCTGAAAAACCTTAAAAAGTGCTAAGCTAATCGTTCCTATGAAAATTTCCACTATACAAATGGTCTCAACTCCTCAGGTCGATCAAAATCTGTCTGTGGCCTCTGACCTAATCTCTCGTGCGGCTGGTGCAGGTGCAGATATGATTGTTTTACCTGAGTACTTTTGCCTTTTTGGACTTCACGATACAGATAAATTAGCCCACCAAGAGCCTTATGGTCACGGACGATTACAAGACTTCTTGGCAAATATAGCTTTAAAGGAAAACGTATATATTGTGGGTGGAACAATCCCTATTTCCGGAAAAGACGCTGATCATGTCTGGAATACTACTTTAACTTTTGATCCATCAGGTCAAGTGATAGCAAGGTATGACAAAATTCACTTATTCTCTTTTGCGCAAGGAAATGAATCCTACGACGAGTCTAGAACCCTTAATAGCGGATCAAAAACTTGTACATTTAAGATCAACAAGGATGGAGTGCCTTGGACTTTTGGTTTAAGTATTTGTTACGATATTCGCTTTCCTGAGTTGTATCGCCAAATGGGTCAAGTGGACTGTCATATCGTTCCCGCTGCCTTTACCTTTACGACAGGTCAAGCTCACTGGGATATCCTACTTAGGGCCAGAGCAATAGAAAACCAATCTTATTTAGCGGCATCTGCCCAAGGTGGCACACATCTCAATTCACGTAAAACTTGGGGTCACTCTATGATGATAGACCCTTGGGGCCTTGTTTTAGATAGCCTCGAGAGTGGCCCGGGGTTTGTTTCAATGGACTTGGATAAAAATGTTTTACAGGAAATAAGAGCTAAATTACCAGCACTTCAACATCGCAAACTATGAACGCCCCACATATTCCCCCGTTAGAACATATCAATACTAATCAACAACACGAACCGGTTGAAGATAGTCTAGAAACAGCAAAAAAACTTTTACTTGAACCTGGGGGTATTGATTTTTCTGATCTTCAACACGCATTGACTGAAATGTATACCCATCGGCTTGATGATGCAGATTTATATTTCCAACATACGCGTCATGAGTCCTGGAGCCTTGAAGAAGGTATCGTAAAATCAGGTAACTTTAGCATCGATCAGGGAGTAGGCGTACGAGCAATTTCAGGTGAAAAAACCGCATTTGCTTATGCTGATGAAATTAATCGCGATACACTTTTACATGCCGCCAAATCAACGCGAGTCATTGGCCCTCACGGTGGAAAAAAGAAAATAAAACTCAACAGCACTAAAAAATCTAACTCTCATTTTTTATACCATCCGAATGATCCAATTAATACGCTAGAGGCTGCAGAAAAAATTATTCTATTAGAAAAAATTGACAAGCGAGCTCGACAAAAAGATCCCAGAGTAGTTCAGGTGATGGCAAGTTTATCAGGAGAGTTTGATGTGGTTTTAGTAGCCAGGGCTAATGGACTCATTGCTGCTGATATTCGCCCTCTTGTTAGGGCCTCCATCACAGTCATCGTAGAACAAAATGGTCGCAGAGAAATGGGCAATGCTGGAGGTGGGGGTAGAACGAACTATGCATTCTTTACCACCCACTTACTGAACTCTTGGGTAGACAAGGCGGTAAATTCCGCTCTGATCAATCTAGAATCTCGCCCAGCTCCCGCTGGTCCTATGAGTGTGGTTATGGGGCCGGGTTGGCCAGGCGTCCTTTTACATGAGGCAATTGGTCATGGCTTAGAGGGTGACTTTAACCGTAAAGGCTCTTCAGCATTTTCCGGAAAATTAGGTCAAAGAGTTGCAGCAAAAGGAATTACTGTTGTGGATGACGGAACATTAAATGGCAGAAGAGGTTCTCTTAACATGGACGATGAAGGTAACCCAACACAATGTACATCCTTAATTGTTGATGGAGTTCTTAAAGGCTATATTCAGGACTCTATGAATGCAAGGCTCATGAAAATGCCCCTAACGGGCAATGGTCGCAGAGAAAGCTATGCTTCCCTCCCCCTCCCTCGTATGACCAACACTTATATGCTCGGTGGCCAAACTGATCCAAATGAAATTTTGGCAAGCTTGAAAAAAGGCTTGTATGCACTTAATTTTGGGGGTGGGCAAGTTGACATAACAAGCGGAAAATTTGTTTTTGCTGCAACTGAGGCCTATTGGGTTGAAAACGGTAAAATTCAATATCCCGTCAAAGGCGCTACGATCATTGGAAATGGACCAGAGTCCTTAAAGCATGTCAGTATGGTCGGCAATGATTTACAGCTAGATGAGGGGGTTGGCGTCTGCGGCAAAGAAGGTCAAAGTGTCCCAGTAGGTGTGGGCCAACCGACGCTTCGGATTGATAATATGGTTGTTGGCGGAAGTGTTTAACTTGTGAATTATGGTGATTTTAATATCCTGTGGTAAATTAATACCAATGAGCAAATCCAAATTTTATTTTTTCTACTTTATATTCTCTGATCAGGCGGTCGAGAGAGTATAGCGTTAATAAAATGCTCCAAATCAACCGCCAAGTTTGTGGCGGTTTTTTTTATTTGAAATAGTGGTTTTTTAGCGAAAGTGTCAAATGATCGATAAAGCGCGTAGTACTCAAGAAAATTGGTATGCAACTATTGATAAGACTTCTGAAACAGATGACCAGAGAATTAAAAATATCTCAGTTCTGCCACCCCCTGAACATTTGATTCGTTTTTTTCCAATTGCCGGCACATCAGTAGAAAAAATGATTAGCCAAACTCGAAAAAACATTCGAGAAATTATCCACGGTAAAGATGATCGTCTATTGGTGATTATGGGGCCATGTTCAATCCATGACCCCACCGCCGCTGTTCAATATGCTCAATTATTACTAGAACAACGTGAACTTTATAAAAACGAATTAGAAATTGTAATGCGTGTATATTTTGAAAAGCCAAGAACTACAGTAGGGTGGAAAGGTTTAATCAATGATCCTTACTTAGATGAAAGCTTTCGCATTGAAGAAGGATTAAGAATTGCTCGTCAAGTTCTTATTGCAATTAATCAAATAGGGCTTCCAGCCGGTAGTGAGTTTTTAGATGTTATCTCACCACAATATATCGGTGACTTAATTTCTTGGGGAGCCATAGGTGCAAGAACTACAGAAAGCCAAATTCATCGAGAATTAGCTTCGGGCTTATCAGCCCCTATTGGCTTTAAAAATGGCACTGATGGCAATATCAAAATTGCTACAGATGCAATCCAAGCAGCCAGTCGAGGTCACCATTTCTTATCAGTCCATAAAAATGGGCAAGTAGCTATTGTCGAAACGAGCGGCAATAAAGATTGTCATGTCATTCTTCGAGGTGGTAAAGCACCAAACTATGATGCGGCTAGCGTCAAAGAAGCCTGTGATAACTTAAGCGAATCAAAACTCCATCCCTCACTAATGATTGATTTATCTCACGCAAACTCAAGCAAGCAGCACGAACGTCAAATTGATGTTGCTAAGGATGTTGCAAATCAGCTTGCTAATCATTCCAAAGGAATTTTTGGAGTAATGATTGAAAGTCACCTCGAAGGGGGTGCTCAAAAGTTCACTCCCGGTAAAGATGACCCTAAAAAGCTAAAATTCGGGCAAAGTATTACCGATGCTTGTATCGACTGGCCTTCAAGTCTTGAAGTTCTAAAGATTCTTGCAAATGGAGTGAAAAAAAGAAGAGTTAAATAAACCTCTTCTGATTTAAAAATCCTATTTAAGCCTTTGGATTTTTGATGTGATTCCACATGATATCGGCTCCACCAGCCGAAAGATTGAGAAAGCGCGCCAAAACAAATAACAAATCAGATAATCGATTTACGTATTGTCTTGGCGAATCATTAATATCCTCAATGTGGCCTAACTTCACAATTGACCTCTCTGCACGCCGACAAACTGTTCGACATACGTGAGCTTGAGCAGCGGCGCGAGTACCCCCTGGAAGAATAAATTCCTCAAGCTTGGGTAATTTCTCATTATAAAAATTCAACCATTCATCTAAGCGCAGAACTTGCTCTTCTTTTAAAAGGGTATAGTTGGGTATACACAACTCCCCTCCTAGGTCAAACAAATCATGCTGAACTTGACTAAACAACTCTCGCAATTCTTGGTCAACAGATTGGGAAAAGACTTCGGTTAAGAGAAATCCTATTTGTGAATTCAATTCATCGACATCACCCATCGCACAAATGCGATCATGATCTTTTTCGACCCGAGAACCATCACCTAAACCTGTTGATCCAGTATCACCGGTACGAGTTGCTATCTGAGTTAATCGTTTTCCCATAAAATACATTATAGAGAGATAATTTAAATATGAACGCTATAAATACCCCCCTTTTATTAGAAGAACAAAAACAACTGGTTAGCCTTCTCAAACCCATTCTTGATGAAGATGCGCTTCTATGGGACCCTGAGGATACTATCCCTTATGAATGTGATGGGCTAGCAGCCTACCGACAAATGCCTTTAGCAGTAGCTCTGCCTTCAACAGAGAATCAAGTTGTGGAGATTCTTAAGGTATGTCATCTCCTCAATGTTCCCGTTGTTCCTCGAGGAGCTGGCACTGGATTGTCGGGTGGGGCAATGCCAATTGCTAATGGCTTAGTTCTTTCTGTAGCCAAATTAAAAAAAATAGTTGCTATTGACCCATTAGCTCGAACTGCAGTGGTCCAGCCTGGCGTTAGAAATTTAGCGATTTCTGAAGCTGTAGCTAAACATTCTCTATATTACGCTCCGGACCCATCTTCTCAAATCGCCTGTTCTATTGGCGGAAATGTGAGCGAGAATTCAGGCGGAGTGCATTGCCTTAAATACGGATTAACTCTTCATAATGTATTAAAAGTCCGAGCCGTTTTAATCACTGGGGAGGTCGTTGAATTTGGTAGTCTTGCCCCAGATTCGCCAGGGCTTGACCTACTATCCATATTCATTGGTAGCGAAGGAATGCTAGCAGTAATTACTGAAGTCACCGTTCGACTGATACCAAAACCCCAAATTGCTAAGGTAATTATGGCAAGTTTTGACGATATTGAAAAAGGTGGGAATGCCGTTGCGGCAGTTATTGCAGCAGGCATTATCCCCGCTGGTTTGGAAATGTTAGATCAGCCAGCCGCAAAAGCTGTTGAAGAATTTGTACATGCTGGCTATGATATCGATGCCGCTACAATTTTACTTTGCGAATCTGACGGGACAATTGAAGAAGTTGAAGAAGAAATTGAGCGAATGAGTGCTGTCCTTAAACAAAGCGGTGCAACTCGCCTTCAAATTTCACAATCCGAATCAGAAAGACTTAAATTCTGGAGCGGTAGAAAAAATGCATTCCCAGCTGCCGGAAGAATATCGGCAGATTATTACTGTATGGATGGAACAATCCCTCGCAAACAAATTGCCACACTTTTAAAACGTATACAGGGTATGGAAGTTAAGTACCAATTACGCTGTATTAACGTCTTTCACGCTGGAGATGGCAATATGCATCCTCTCATTTTGTTTAATGGGTCTGATCATGCTGAGTGGGTTAGAGCTGAAGATTTTGGTTCAGACATCTTAGAAACATGCGTTGCCTTAGGCGGAACAATTACAGGTGAGCATGGTGTTGGTATTGAAAAAATTAATTCTATGTGCGTACAGTTTGGTGAACATGAACGTAATTTATTTTGGGGAATAAAATCCGCCTTTGATCCTCGTAAACTCTTAAATCCTGATAAAGCTATTCCAACTTTAAATCGATGCGCCGAATACGGTCGTATGCGGATTAGCAATGGCATTCTTCCCCATCCTGAACTAGAAAGATTTTGATGAGTGAGAACACTAATCCACTTTTAGGGCATTTTCGAGATCAGATTATTTCAGCCTCTTCCCAAAATCAAAAGATTAATATTTCTGGTGGGAGTACTAAAAATTGGTTAGGAGATATTTCCCATGGTGAGATATTATCTACGACCAAATATGCTGGAATTTTAGACTATGACCCGGAAGAGCTCGTCATTACAGTTTGCTCTGGAACATCCCTTAAAGAAGTCGAAGAGGCTTTAGAGCAGAAAAATCAATATTTCCCCTTTGATCCTCCCCACTTTGGATCTTCGGCCACAGTTGGAGGCATGATTGCTGCAGGTCTGGCAGGCCCTGGGAGGGGTATCTATGGCGGCCTTCGGGATTACGTTCTAGGTGCCAAAATTATGGATGGTCGAGGTGACATACTTTCTTTCGGTGGTAAGGTCATAAAAAATGTTGCTGGCTATGATGTTTCACGTCTCATGCCAGGATCTTTAGGTACTCTATCGCTTCTTTTAGACGTCTCTATCAAAGTTTTACCCAAGCCCGTTAGTACGCAAACTTTAACATTTGAGATGTCACAAGAAAAAGCGATTCAACAAATGAACTATTGGGCAAGTCAACCGCTTTCTTTATCCGCAACGACCTGGGTTGGCGATAACATTCATGGTACTTTGTGGATTAGGTTAGCCGGTGCTAAGGCAGCGATTCAATCTTCTCAAGATAAAATGATCAATGAATTTGGGGGGCAACTTATTGACTCAAAAGAAGCTCAAATTTTTTGGCAAAGTATCAAAGAACAAACACATACTTTTTTCCCTAAAGAGACCACCGAAGATTTATGGCGTTTTTCTATCAATCCCATATCTCCACCATTCAATTTACAAGGTAAATTCTGTATGGAATGGCTCGGGGGACAGCGTTGGTACAAAGGAGAGTTAACCATTGAACAAGCTCAAGCCTTAGCAGCTAAACATGGCGGGCATGCAACCCTATTTAAGGGCTCTAAACGCCCACATCATAGTGTTTTTACAAGCCTAGAGCAAAACGCACTCACTGCTCCCCTCAAACAAGTTCAAGACCGACTCCGTCTTGCTTTTGATCCTCATCACGTATTCCAAACTGGCCGTATGCCTTAATCTATGCAAACTGAACTTTCCCCAGAATTAATAAACCATCCCGAAGGTATTGAGGTCAAAAGACTATTGTCGAATTGTGTTCACTGTGGGTTTTGCACAGCCACTTGCCCTACCTATCAATTGCTAGGAGATGAGCTAGATGGTCCACGAGGACGAATTTATCTTATTAAACAAATGGCTGAGGGTAAAAAAGCCACAACCAAAACACGCGAACATTTAGATCGATGCCTAACATGCAGAAACTGTGAAAGCACTTGTCCAAGTGGTGTTCAGTATGGCCACTTATTAGATATTGGCCGCAAGTGGGCAGAAGAACAAACGGACGCAAGACCTGTAAAAGAGCGAGCGGTGAGATGGTTACTTAAGGAATTTGTCAGTAGAGCAGAACTCTTTACTCCCGCTATGACTGTGGGACGATTAGTCAAACCCCTTCTACCCAAAGTTTTGAAAAAGAAAATTCCGGATCTGAACCCTTCTTCATCTAAAAACTATAGCGTCAAAGATATATCGCCAACACAAACCATGCTAATGCTCAATGGCTGCGTTCAACCTGGTATGTTTCCACAAATTAACGCAGCAACTCAAAGAGTCTTTAGAGCTTTAGGAGTTCAAATCATTGCACCTACTCAAGTTGGCTGTTGTGGCGCTCTGAAGTTTCATTTAAATGATCAAGAATCGGCTAAAGCTCAAATGAAAAATAATATTGATTCTTGGTGGCCGCATATTGAACATGACAAAGTTACAGCAATTATTATGAACGCCTCAGGATGTGGGGTTGCCGTTAAAGATTATGGGTATATTTTAAGAGACGATCCGAAATATGCTGAAAAAGCCAAGTTAGTTTCCCTTCTAACCAAAGATGTGAGTGAGTTACTTCTAGATTTTCAATCCTTAATCATTGAAAGAATTGGTTCTACACATGATCGAAATTTGGTTTACCACCCTCCTTGTACTTTGCAACATGGACAAAAAATAAGTGGCAAAGTTGAAAATCTTCTAACTTCCCTCGGCGTTAAAGTCCAGTTATGCGCTGATAGCCATATCTGTTGCGGTTCAGCTGGCACCTACTCGATATTGCAAGCTTCTTTATCTGATCAATTGAGAGAGCAAAAGCTTAATCATTTACTAAACGCCTGCGAATCTTCTGGAGCCAGTGAGATCGTATCAGGCAATGTGGGATGTATTTCTCAATTACAACAAGATCAAGTGCCAGTTAAACACTGGATTGAAGTGTTGGATGATCTGTTTTATACCTCTCTTAAGCATTAATAATGGAATACCTAAAAAATAATATCTTAGGAGTAGAACAAAGAATTCAAAATGCATGTATCACTGCGGGTCGAAATCGCAATGATGTCGCATTATTGGCGGTATCAAAGCTTCACTCTGTCGATAAAATTAATGCTGCTTTTCGTGAAGGACTGACACGCTTTGGTGAGAACTATATCCAAGAGGCTATTGATAAAATTATTCATTTAGACTCGATACGAGGTCAAATAGAATGGCATCTCATTGGCCCATTACAAAGTAATAAAACTCGCCTTGCTGCTGAACATTTTGATTGGGTTCAAACAGTCGATCGATTAAAGATTGCACAAAGACTTTCCGAACAGAGGCCGCAGAAACTTGCACCTCTTAATGTATGCATTCAAGTTAACATCAGTGGTGAAGGCACTAAAAGTGGAGTTGCACCTGAGCAAGCGTTCAACTTATGCAAAGAAGTTTCTTTACTTCCTCGATTATGTCTGCGAGGATTAATGGCTATACCAGAACCCGGTAAAGACACCTTATCTTTGGGCGATATGCAAGGTTTATTTAAAGTCATACAAACACAACTTTTGGCGCAGAATAGCGCGCCTCAATTTGACACATTATCAATTGGTATGTCGGATGATCTTGAAGATGCAATTCAGGCAGGAAGTACGATGATCCGAGTAGGGACTGCGATTTTTGGTTCACGCATCACAAAGCCGTAAAATATCTCACATGACTCCAATAATAGATATCCCAAAAATTAAGATTGCCTTTATTGGCGGTGGCAATATGGCTACCGCAATGATAGGTGGTTTAATTCGTCATCAGGTGCAACCCAATAACTTAATGGCGATTGACCCCCTTGAGGTTGCTAGAGATAAATTAATTGCTACTTATGGAATTAATGTTGCTGAAAACATCTCTCAGGCAGAAAAATTTTTAATGACTGCAGATTTAATCATTTACGCAGTCAAACCTCAACAATTAAGGCAGGCCCTTACCGACTGGGCCTTATTAATCGATAACACTGAAACCAGTGCATTGCTTAAGCCATCTTTAATTCTCAGCATAGTCGCTGGAGTTCAAATGCAAGATTTTTCTAAACACTTAGGGCATGAACGAATTATTAGAGCAATGCCAAATACTCCTGCATTAATCAGTCAAGGAATGACTGGTTTATATTCAGGTAAAGATACGTCTGAAAATGATAAAGCTTTGATCGAATTTGTTTGTTCAGCTACCGGTGATTTTATTTGGGTGGAATCAGAAACGCTCATTGATGCTGTAACAGCAGTTTCAGGCAGCGGCCCAGCCTATATATTTCAGTTGATTGAACATATGCAAAAGGCTGGAGTTAACTTAGGCCTCAGCCCAAATCAAGCTTTAAAGCTATCAATTAAAACAATTATTGGCGCAGCAAATCTAGCCCAAGATTCAACCGACTCGCCTACCGTCTTAAGAGAAAAGGTAACATCCAAAGGTGGCACAACTTATGCAGCCTTGGAGGTCTTAAGACAGAATGATTGGGGACGCATATTAGAACAAGCTATTTCTGCAGCCCATGACCGGAGTCAAATCATGGGCCAAGAATTCTCAAAAGACTAATTTTAGTTAGTCTTCATATTGGCATTTTTAATCAAATCACCATACTTTTGGCGATCTCCAGCGATCATCTTTTCAAACTGAACACCGTCTCCTAATAAAGGAATCATTCCGGCCTTGTAAATTTTATCTTGCATTTCTTTGCTTGTGACTATCTCATGAATTGCTTTTGTCAACTTAGCAACTAGTTCAGGAGGCATTCCTGCGGGCCCTACTACACCACCAAGAGAGCTTGAGTCATACCCCTTAATTCCTAATTCATTTATAGTTGGAAGATTAGGCATAGTGGCAACGCGTTCACTATTGGATGTGCCTAACGCAATTACTTTTCCAGCCTCAACAAACCCTAAAATAGATGGGCCTGAGCCAAAGGTGAAAGTAACTTCCCCACCAAGCAAAGCTGCAGCGGCTGGTGCGGCGCCCTTATAGGGCACATGTGTCATTTGAGTCCCAGTCATATAACTAAACATCGCCGCTGCCAAGTGAATACCGTTACCAATACCCGGTGAACTATAAGTCACCTTTCCAGGTTCCGCTTTAGCCTTATTGACTAAGTCTTGAATAGACTTAATTCCTGAAGCAGGCGTAACTGCAAGATAAAAAGGAAACTTCACCATTGGCGCAATATAGGTAAAATCTTTTGTTGGGTCATAAGGCAAATTCATCAACGAAACATTAACGTCTAATGCCCCTGTAGAAACCATTGATAAGGTGTACCCATCCGGCTTAGCCTGCTTAAGGATATTCATTGCAATGGTGCCGTTTGCCCCAGGTTTATTATCGATGACAACTGACACCTTTAACTTTTCCTCAAGGGCTCGAGCAAGCATTCGTCCAGCTCCATCGACACCACCGCCAGGAGCAAAAGGTACAAGCAGGTGAATAGGCTCTTTAGGCCAGTCTTCAAAGCTAGCCGAATGAGCAAATGGCGAACCAACAATCCCTAAAGCTAGGATGATGAGCGAAAATACAGCTTTTTTATTTTTTATCATTTTATCTCCACCCACCTAAACTTCATCAATTACATAAACTCGACTTTTGCAACATTTCCAGGCTGAACGGTGAGCAATAAACCCTCTTCCATTCCCTCACCTGGTGTAACGTTAATAAATCGTCTTGGCACAAAAGGAGGGACAGAACAAACATCAAGAGGGTTAAGGTCCACAGAGTATTTCTCTCCTAAACCCCATATCACTCGCCATTGCCCTTTAATTGCTACGAAGGTCTCATTCGTATCATGGTTATGTAACATCGGGCCATTTCCAGGTTTAGCCTCAACATAAGACATTTGAAATCCTTCAGAAATAGGGATAGCAGACAAAGGTTCTTTACCACCATCTACAATCAACCCCGTTCCGACTACGAGATAATTTTTTCTAACATGTCCAGGTAATAAACTATCTGGATAGCGATCTGGTGGGTATTTTAGCTTTCCATAGCGGGCAACTCGTTTTTCCATTTGAACTGGGGTGACATCAATAATTTCCATTTCATATTGTTTTGTTGCTGACATAAATTAAACATCCTTTTATTTGATTTGGTGAATAATATGTAAAATTAAGCGATTGCTTAAAAATGATTTATAAATAATAAAACTTCTAAAGAATTAGTCAATTTAGGGTATACGATAGGACGACATATGCAAACACAATTCACAATGCATTCGGTAGACTTTTCAAATCAAGTGAAAGGTCGACTAGTCCCAGCTACAGTATGGCTTCCAAAAGGCTTATCGGAACCAAGGCCTTTAATTTTAGTTGGCCATGGGGGTAGTGGTCATAAAAAATCTAATCTTGTTCTTGATATTGCAAAGGCGCTAGTTGAGAACTTTGGACTAGTTGTAGCAGCTATTGATGGGCCAGTTCATGGGGATAGACGAAAAGAATTTGCAGATGGCCCTGTTGTCAGGGCAGAATTTCGAGATTTATGGACTAACGGTTCGAGTGTTGATCCAATGGTTGAGGACTGGATAACTACAATCGATTACTTATGTCGTATGCCAGAAGTAAATTCCAACGCAATTGGCTGGTATGGCATATCGATGGGAACCTCCTATGGAATACCGGTCGTTGCTGCTGATCAGCGTATTAAATGTGCAGCGCTTGGTATGTGGGGAACGACACGCCTTCCGATCGATCGATTAATTAAGGATGCAAAAGATATTCACGTCCCAGTACTGTTTCAAATTAAAACTGGGGATGAGATTTTTAATTCTGAAGGGCAAACTGAATTATTTAATTTCATAGCCTCTCAAAATAAAAAATTGGTCAGCTATCCTGGCGGGCATACTGACCCCGCAGGCGAACAACTAAAAGATATTGTCGAATTTTTAGTGTCATATCTTTTACCATCTAAATGATGATGAAGACATCTTCTAAAAGAGCAGCCATTGTTACTGGAGCATCTTATGGGATCGGACATGCAACGGCAATTGCTCTTGCAAAGGATGGTTTTGATGTGGCAATCACAGATTTATCACTCGAACCACTAAAAAGAACCATTGCAGCCATAGAAGATATTGGTATGCGCGCAATGCCTATTATTCTGGATTTGCGAGACCAAAAAAGTATTGCTCAAGCGATCGATCAAGCTTTTCAATGTTTTCCACAAATCGATCTACTGGTTAATAACGCTGGTATACCTTCATTACATAAGTTAGCTGTCGATATTAATCTTGAAGAATGGCAAAATATAATTGGCATTAATTTATCAGGCACTTTCTTTATGACCACTCAGTTTGGGAAAAAACTGATGGCGTTACAACATCCCGGTAGCGTTGTTAGCTTATCTTCAACACATGGTGTCGTGGGATTTGAAGGGTCCTCAGCCTATGGCATAACAAAGGCAGGAATTGGGCAGATGACTAAGACTCTAGCAATGGAGTGGGCACCTCATCAGATTCGAGTCAATGCTGTTGCACCTGGTGCAACTTATACTGAGTCTAGAGCGCCAGGATTTGACAACCCAGCCCGCCGAGAAGTCATGCTGGGACGTATCCCTCTTAAACGTTTTGGAGAACCCGAAGAAATTGCTGGATTCATTAGCTACCTCGCAAGCCCAAAAGCATCTTATATTACTGGTCAAATACATTTAATCGATGGCGGTTTAACCGCCTACTAACTCAGGAGAAAAAAATGAAGAAAAGCGCAGATTTTGAAAAGGGATTAGCAATCAGGAAAAAAGTTCTAGGTGAGCCGTATGTCAATAGAACTCTAAAGAATACAAACGCTTTACTTTTACCTTTTCAAGAAATGTTGACTGAATTTGCGTGGGGAAAAGTTTGGACGAGGCCAGGACTTACCCTTAAAGAAAGAAGTATGCTAACACTAGGGATGTGTATTGCCCTTAATCGCCCAAACGAAATTAAAATTCATCTGCGTGGCGCTGTTCGAAATGGGTGTTCAGAAATAGAATTACGCGAACTTTTAATACACTCATTTATTTATTGCGGTGGTCCTGCCTCCGTCGATGCATTTCATGTTCTCCTAGATGCTTTACCAGAAATCATCGCCTCAGAAACAGTAGCAAAAAAAGCAAAGCCTGCTACAAAGAAAAAATCGAGCCTAACTAAAAAGTCTTAAGTTGATAAGCTGCCAGTATTCCTAAAAAAATACTGGCACCCAACCAGTTGTTGTGCCTAAAAGCTTTAAAACATTTCATCCGATCACGAGTCATTACTAATGTGATATGGTAAAAGCTACACAAAAGAGCTCCTAGCAAACCTATCCAATAATAAATATTTAGACCTGATTGATAACCTATAGAGGCCATAATACTTAAGAAAACAAAATAGCAAAAGGCAATTACTTTTACTTCATGTTGCCCAAAGGTAATTGCTGAAGTTTTCAAGCCTAACTTCACGTCATCATCTCGGTCTACCATTGCATAAGCAGTGTCATATGCAATGGCCCAAAAAATATTTGCAATCAGCATCAACCATGCCTCACCGGGAAGTCGGTCAAGTACTGCAGCATAAGCCATCGGTATACCAAAACCAAATGCGACCCCTAAAATTGCCTGCGGAATCGAAAAGAAACGTTTAGTGAATGGGTAAATAATAGCAATAGCTAAAGCCAAAAAAGAAAGTTGTATCGTCAATTGATTAAGAGATTGAATTGACATAAATGCAATAAATGACAACATGCCGGCAATAATCAGAGTTTCTTTTTTCGAAATCTTCCCTGAAGTTAATGGTCTATTTTGAGTGCGCTTTACAAACCGATCAAAATCATTATCCGCATAATCATTCACAGCACATCCTGCGCTTCTCATTAAACAAGTTCCTAATGTGAATATCACAATAAGATCTATTGTGGGTTTACCTTGGCTTGCTATCCATAAGGCCCAATAAGTTGGCCAAAGAAGTAAGAGGGTCCCAATGGGCTTATCTAACCGAATGAGGTATGCATACTGAATCAGTCTTTCTTTAAGATTCATTCAGCAGACAGCCATTTAACAGAAGGTAGAGGGCAGCGTTTAATGACTTTAGCCAAAGCTTCTACAGCAGATTTTCGCATGTAACCTTTACGAAAAACTAAAACAATTTTTCTAAAAGGTTGGGGATCTGTAAAAGGAATATATCTAACAAGGCCATCTTGCTGGTTTAAATCTAAAACTGCAGTTCTTGGCAACACAGAAATTCCAATTCCTCCAGAAACCATCTGTCTAATAGTTTCTAAAGATGATCCTTCATAGTTTTGTGGCCCTTCTTGATATAAGACTTTAGAACGATTAAGCTCTGGACAAACCTGTAAAACATGATCACGAAAACAATGGCCAGCCCCTAATAGAAGCATATTTTGGCTACTAAGTTCATAAGGTTGTATCGACGAGCGATCACACCACTCATGCCCAACTGGAACAGTAACCACATAAGGTTCGTCATATAAAGGAATCACCTCTAAGCCCTGAGTGGCAAAAGGTTCGGCTAAGATTGCACAATCTAAATCCCCATGCTTTAACATTTCTAATATTGCCACTGTAAATGTTTCATGCAAAAACAAGGGAATCTGAGGAAGCCAATCTAATGATTGTCTGATCAAGCTAGGTAATATATAGGGAGCGATCGTATAGATGGTCCCTAAACGAAGTGAACCTCTCATTGGATCAGACCCTACCTTAGCTAATTCCTTGAGATGCTTAGCCTCATCCAAAACGCGTTGCGCTTGTTCCACTAATATTCTTCCATGGGGCGTTAAATTAATTTCTCCAGAGTATCTCTGAAAAATTTGTACCTCTAACTCTTCTTCGATTTTTTTAATCGCAACTGATAATGTCGGCTGAGAGACATGGCAAACTTCCGCAGCTTTTCCAAAATGTTTTTCTCTAGCTAATGAAACAATATATTTAAGTTCTGTAAGTGTCATAGTTAATTATCATGCTTTTATAAGTTCTTCTCTTGAACCGAGCCATCGTTGCAAATGGGCCTGAGCTAAATCTGGATAACGCAATATGATATTTTGAGCAATTAGTTTTGCGGCTTCTATCAACCATGTATCTCGTTGTAAATCAACAAATCTCAACATGGTGTCTCCTGATTGACGTGACCCCAACAATTCTCCTGGCCCCCGAAGCGCTAGGTCTCTTTCAGCAATAACAAATCCATCGTTAGTTTCACGAAGAGTCTGCAATCTCTCTTTTGCAGCATTAGACAATGGTTCACTATACATAAGTAAACATAGGGATTGCTCAGCTCCGCGACCAACACGACCTCTTAATTGATGGAGTTGTGAATATCCAAAACGCTCAGCATGCTCGATCACCATTAAGGTTGCATTAGGGACGTCTACTCCAACCTCAATCACAGTAGTTGCCACTAAGATTTGTAACTTTCCAGATTTAAAGTCATTCATGGTGCCTGACTTTTCTTCAGCACTTAAACGACCATGAACCAATCCAACACGATATTCATGCAATTCCTGTGATAAATTTTCAAACGTTTCAACTGCTGTTTGTAATTGTAAAGTTTCTGACTCTTCGATTAATGGGCATACCCAATAGGCCTGCCTTCCCTTCTCAAGTTCACTCCTAATACCTTGAATAACCTCTATACGTCGAGATTTCTTTATTAATTTTGTTAAAATAGGTTTTCTTCCAGGAGGAAGTTCATCTATGACTGACATATCAAGATCGGCATAATGTGTCATAGCTAAAGTTCTTGGTATCGGAGTGGCAGTCATCATTAACTGATGTGCAAAAGTCTTTTCTCCATCATTTTGGGAGTGCAATTGAAGGCGTTGCCTCACGCCAAATCGATGCTGTTCATCAATGATCGCTAATCCTAAATTTTTAAACAGAACGGCTTCTTGAATTAAAGCGTGTGTTCCAATCGCTATTTTGGCTTTCCCAGAAGATATATGCTGTTGTGCCAGTCTTTTTTCTTTAGCCTTTAGACTTCCTGTCAACCAAGTGATTTCGATACCAAGCTCGTTAAACCAGGGGGAAAATTTTTGAAAATGTTGCTCAGCAAGTATCTCCGTTGGGGCCATTAAAGCAACTTGGTAGCCACTTTCTATAGCTGCTATAGCTGCCAATGCGGCCACAACAGTTTTACCACTGCCAACATCTCCTTGCAATAATCTATTCATTGGAAACTTTTGTCTTAAATCAACGGAGATTTCCTGACAAACTCGTCTTTGTGCTTGCGTTAATTCAAAGGGTAGATTTTTTAAAAACTGATCAATCACTCCGCTAGATTTAATTTCTATTTGCGGTGCAAGTCTTTTTTGTCTTTCACTATGGGCTCGCTGCAAAGAAATCTGTTGGGCCAAAAGTTCTTCTAGTTGAACCCTTCTCCAAGCCATATGAGTACGATCTAATAGTGTATTTTTATCAACATCTGCCGTTGGATTATGTAATATTCGGATCGCACTGTCTAATGAAGGCAAGTTTTTTAACATGGGATACTTCGCGTGAAGCAAGACTTCTTTAGGGAATATTTCCATTAGAAAGTTAACAATTTCAGGCTCTTTTAAGCCTTTTCCAATTGCTTTTCGAAGTGTCCCCTGGCCTAATCCGCTAATAGTTGAGTATATTGGCGTCAATTGTTGGGGCAGTGGGGAATCAGGGGCTATCACTATCACTGTGGGATGAATCATTTCCGGCCCTGAGTAGCCCAGTTTGATTTCACCTCTAACCCTAAGGTGGACTCCAACTGACATCTGTTTTTGCTGGCTAGGATAAAAATTTATAAATCTTAAATTCAGTTCCCCATTATCATCAGCTATCCTGACTAGTAATTGTCTTCTTGGTCTAAAAACAACTTGTGAACTAATTACGCTACCTTGAGTTTGAATCGCGGAAAATAAACCTTTTGCAACAGCAGTTGAAATGTCTTCTAGTTGCGTTTCATCCTCATAACGAATGGGTAAATGTAATACTAAAGCCGCAGGAGTTGTTAGCCCAATCCGTGAAAGCGGTGAAGGTAGCTTTGTTGATGGTGGCTTTTTAATAGGCATATTTTTAATATATAACAATTTGTAAAAACATGAATCTTTCAGACTTTGATTATGAGCTCCCCGAAGAATTAATAGCTCAATTCCCACTAGAAATTCGATCATCAAGTCGTTTACTTGAGGTGGTTACAAGCTCACAGTCCTTAACTCCCAATTTTAAGCAATCTTATTTTAGGGAAGTGACTGAACTCTTAAGCGCTAACGACGTTCTTGTCCTAAATGATACTAAAGTAATTCCCGCAAGAATTTATGGCTTTAAAGATACCCAAGGAAAAGTTGAGATATTTATCGAAAGACTTTTAGATAATCATAAGGTTTTGGCTCAAATTCGGGCGTCTAAACCTCCAAAAGCAAACTCCATTATTTGGATTGGACAGGAGCCCCAACGTTTTCCGATTAAAGTGTTAAATCGACATCTTGCATCTGGACAACCCGATAATATTTCACCTTTTTATGAGTTAGAGTTCCCAAGCGATGCTTTAACTATTTTATATACCGTGGGTGAAGTGCCATTGCCACCCTATATCAAGCATACTGCTACTCAGTTAGACCATGACAGGTATCAGACTGTGATTGCAAAAAACCCAGGTGCTGTAGCGGCACCTACAGCAGCCCTACATTTTGACCATGATTTGTTAAAACAAATTAAAGCAAAAGGTGTTCAAATTTGCTATATAACCCTTCATGTGGGGGCTGGCACTTTTTTACCCGTTCGACATGAAGATGTATCTTTACATCAAATGCATTTTGAAAAATACCAAATCTCACCTGAAACACGATCTATTATTGATCAAGCGAAACTTTCAGGAAAGAGAATTGTGGCAGTTGGAACGACAGCGCTTAGGGCACTTGAATCTGCAGCTTTAATGGGAGATTCTGGAGATACTAATTTATTTATTACACCTGGATTTAACTTCAAAGTTGTAGACGCTCTAATTACAAATTTCCACCTCCCTAAATCGACATTACTAATGCTAGTGAGCGCTTTTATCGGCTCAAATAACATCAAGCAATCTTATCAATACGCCATTTCTGAAAAGTTTCGCTTTTTTAGTTACGGCGATGCAATGTTTCTTAATCGACAATGAAAAATTTAATCAACTTTCAAGTTTCACATGAGGATACTTCTTCATTTGCAAGACGTGCATCATTTCAAGTCCCTCATGGTACGTTACAAACTCCAATGTTCATGCCTGTTGGGACTTACGGCACAGTGAAAGCAATGACTCCTCGGGATCTCCATGAGTCTGGTGCGCAAATTATCCTAGGCAATACCTTTCATCTTTGGTTGCGCCCTGGTCTAGATGTTATTAAAGATTTTTCCGGATTACATGACTTCATTGGATGGAACAAACCCATTTTGACGGATTCAGGCGGTTTTCAAGTGTTTAGCCTTGGAGCTCTGCGAAAAATATCTGAGCAAGGGGTTACCTTTGCATCCCCTGTCAATGGCGACAAACTATTTATGTCCCCAGAAATTTCAATGGAGATTCAAGCAGTTTTAAATAGTGATATTGCGATGCAATTTGATGAGTGCACTCCCTATGAAGTCGCTGGGGTACCAACAGATGAGGCAACAGTTAAAGCCTCACTTGAAATGTCTCTTCGCTGGGGGGATCGTTCACTCCAACGCTTTCGTGAATTAAATACTGGAAATGCTTTATTTGGAATAGTGCAAGGCGGAATGTTTACCCATTTACGAGACTTGTCGCTTGAAAAAATCAAACAACAAGATTTTGATGGTGTTGCAATCGGAGGCCTTTCAGTCGGAGAACCTAAACAAGAGTTTGAACGAATTCTAAGCCATATTGGCCCACAATTACCTAAAGATAAGCCACGCTATTTAATGGGCGTTGGTACCCCAGAGGATTTGGTGTTTGGGGTGGCTCAGGGGGTCGATATGTTTGACTGCGTCATGCCAACCCGCAATGCTCGTAACGGATGGTTATTTACACGGTTTGGTGATCTAAAACTAAGGAATGCCGCCTATAAAAATGATAGTCGACCTTTAGATCCTAGTTGCAAATGCTATACATGTTTAAACTTTAGCCGATCTTATTTGCATCATCTACAAAAAGTTAACGAAATCTTGGGCTCTCAATTAAATACAATTCATAACATCCATTATTACTTGAATCTGATGGCTGAAATGCGAAATGCCCTTGAATTACAAGGTTTTTCTTCTTTCGTAACTCAATTTCACCTTGATCGCAGTAAAGGTGTGCTCGAGTGAGAATATGCCCGCTTTTTGCATATCAACTTAAGTCCGTTAAAATCGTCAACTGTAACTTCGAATCTTGAATTAATTAAAAACTTTAACCTTTAAGGAAATAATATGTGGATTAATAATGCATATGCCCAATTTGGCGGTGCTGGCGGTGATAGCGGCATTTCTTCAATCGTCATGATGATTGGTATGTTTGCAGTTCTTTGGTTCATTATGATTCGCCCTCAAATGAAGCGCCAAAAAGAATTAAAGGCTATGCTTGAATCTATCTCCAAAGGTGACGAGGTTAAGACGGTCAGTGGCATGCTTGGTAAAGTTGTAGAGATGAGTGATCCCTACGTTACAGTTGAACTTGCGCCAAATTTTCAGGTCAAGATGGAAAAAGCTGCTATCGCTGCAGTTCTCCCAAAAGACACCCTTAAATCTATTTAATTTACTGCATGAATCGCTACCCTCTTTGGAAATATCTAGTTATTTCGGTCGCTCTTTTGCTTGGTGCTTTGTACTCCTTACCCAATATCTACGGTGAAGATCCAGCGCTCCAAATTGCCGGCCAAAAATCCACCACAGTGATTGATCTTGATGTGCAAAAAAAAGCTGAAGCTTTTCTTGAGCAGGCGGGGATTAAATCAAGTGGTAGTTTTTTCGAAGCACCAACTGGGGGTAGCCCTGGGACTATAAAAATTCGCTTTAGTGATACTGATACTCAATTAAGAGCTAAAGACTTATTAGAATTAAAAATGAATAGTTCATCTAGTGACCAAGATTATATTGTGGCGCTAAACCTCCTATCTAGCTCTCCAAAATGGCTAACTTCTCTTAATGCACTTCCAATGCCACTTGGCCTTGATCTTCGGGGAGGGGTTTATTTTCTCCTTAAAGTAGATATGAAAGGTGCTCTAGAGAAGAAGTTGACCAGCTTAGCTAGTGAGGCAAGAAGTCGGCTAAGGGAAAAGTCAATTCGTTATCAATCGATTGACAAAGATAATGGTCAATTAGCTATTAAATTCACGAATGAAGACGAGGCAAAAAAAGCGGTCACTTTACTCAATGATAGTTTGAGTGATATCTTTTTTAAAATCGAAAAGAGTATCGATGGTACTAAGTTAATCGGTACCTTTAAAGAAACTTCTATCAAACAAATTCAAGAAAATGCCCTACAACAAAATATTCTGACTCTGAATAAGCGCGTTAATGAGCTCGCAGTTAAAGAACCTATTATTCAAAAACAAGGTGTGGATCGAATTGTTGTTCAACTCCCAGGAGTTCAAGATACTGCTAGAGCAAAAGATATTATTGGACGAACTGCCACTTTAGAATCTCGTTTAGCAGACCCAGTTCAACCCTATATTGGTTTAAATGAGAAGCCCCCTGTCGGTCTAGATGCCTTTAAGTTTGGCAATCAGCAAGGTGTCTTTAAAAAATCAGTCGTCATCACTGGAGAACGAATTGTTGATGCTAGCGCTGGATTCGATCAAAATCAGCGGCCTTCTGTTAACTTAACTTTAGATGCAGCTGGTGGTCGGTCAATGCAAGAAATGACTCGTGAGAATATCGGTAAACCAATGGGAATGATCCTGTTTGAAAAAGGCAAAGGTGAGGTCTTAACGATTGCGACGATTCAAGGTGAGTTTGGCTCAAAATTCCAAATTACAGGACAGCCTACCATTCAAAGTGCTAATGACTTGGCCCTTCTCCTTAGAGCAGGTTCGCTTGCTGCTCCAATGGAAATTATTGAGGAGAGAACCATTGGCCCAAGTCTAGGTAAAGAAAATATTGAGAAAGGTTTTAAATCTCTGATCTTTGGCTTTATTGCAATTGCCATATTTATGGTGGCTTATTACATGATGTTTGGCACTTTTTCTGTGCTTGCCTTAGGTGTAAATTTACTTTTATTAATTGCTATTCTCTCCATGCTGCAAGCGACATTAAGTCTTCCCGGAATTGCTGCGATGGCTCTTGCCCTTGGTATGGCAATTGACTCAAATGTTCTGATCAATGAGAGGATTAGAGAGGAACTTCGCCAAGGAGCATCTCCTCAAAATGCCATATCAATAGGATTTGAAAAGGCGTGGGCTACTATTTTCGACTCAAACGTCACAACTCTTATTGCCGGACTTGCATTATTAGCCTTTGGATCAGGTCCGATCAAAGGGTTTGCCATTGTTCATTGTCTTGGAATTCTTACCTCCATGTTCTCTGCCGTATTCTTCTCTAGAGGTGTTGTCAACCTCTGGTATGGTCGCAAACGTAAACTCCAATCTGTCTCAATTGGATAACCCTACTCAATAAGGTTCAAATAGCATGGAATTTTTTAAAATAAAAAAAGATATCCCGTTTATGAAACATGCGTTAATTCTTAACGCCGTTTCTTTGATTACCTTTCTTGCAGCTGTATTCTTTCTCTTCCATAAAGGACTTAATCTTTCAATTGAGTTTACCGGCGGAACAGTAATGGAAGTTAAATATCAACAGTCTGCTCCTCTAGAACAAATTCGTAAGAAAATTGATGAAATTGGATACCCAGAGGTTAATGTCCAAAACTTTGGTAACTCTCAAGATGTGATGATTCGGTTGCCACTTATTAAAAAAAATGATGGCACCATCATGAGCTCAGCTGAACAAAGTCAAAATGTGATGGCAGAACTCAGTAAGAATGATCCAAGCATTCTACTTCAACGCGTTGAATTTGTAGGGCCTCAAGTAGGTGAAGAATTACTCTATGGCGGGATTAAAGCGCTATTGTTTGTTGTTATTGGAATTGTTCTATACCTTTCTATTCGATTTGAATGGAAATTTGCCATCGCAGGCATCATTGCAAACTTACATGATGTCGTCATCATTTTGGGTTTCTTTGCGTTTTTCCAATGGGAGTTCTCTTTATCTGTTTTGGCAGCTGTTCTCGCCGTCTTGGGCTACTCTGTCAATGAGTCTGTAGTGATCTTTGACAGGGTAAGAGAAAACTTCAAACGCTTTCATAAGCTCAATACACGTGAAATTATTGATAGTGCTATTACAAGCACTATCAGCCGAACTATTATTACTCACGGAAGTACTCAAATGATGGTGCTAGCTATGCTTATTCTTGGAGGTGCGTCCCTTCACTACTTTGCTGTAGCACTAACGATTGGTATTTTGTTTGGTATTTATTCTTCTGTGTTCGTAGCTGCGGCTATTGCAATGTGGTTAGGGGTTGAGCGTGAAGACCTCATTAAGCCAGGGCCAAAGCAAATTAAAGAAAATGAACGGGAAGAAGATCCTAACTTTGGAGCTAAAGTTTAAGCCCTTTTAAACTAGGGTTTTGTATTGATTTCAAAATTAATACTTAATTGGTCATCCACGCTTAAAGCACCGCCTAAAATACTGAAAGGTTTGACTCCAAAGTCTGAGAGTCTAATCACCTGTTGACCGCTAATTTTCATTAAATTTTTGTCTTCGCTAATCTTCAAAGGTAAAATATATTGTCTGACTACTCCTTGAAAGTAGACGTCAGCACGGAACCGGCTTGGATCATTCTCAATAGATATAACCCTGATATTAATCGAAGGATAGGTCTTGGAATCCAGCATTTTCTCAAGCATATTCTCTCGTGTTCCTATCTTTGCATCTTCTGGGACTTCTGCATTTAAATTAAATTTAGTCCGCAGATTGGCTTCGTCTATTGTCAGCAAAGTCAGTGGTAATGTAATTAAAGCTTGTTCATGGCCCAATACCCACCCACTGAGGTCATGAGTAGCAATCACATGATCATGACCTAAAACTTGCAATAGTCCCGACTTTTTAACAAAAATTGTCAACATACTTGAGGACGAATCGATTAATTTGGCTTGCTTTGGGGGAGGTAGATTAAGCCATGCAGGTGTTTGCCGTAAGCTATTACTACTCTCATTGGTCAGTTGGGTGCAGGACTGAATTAAAAAAAATGTGCATGCGCTTAGAATCAATTTGAATATTTTTGTCAACATTATTTTCTTAAATAGGGTTCTAAAATAGCTAAGGTTTTTTGTGTCGCACCATGATAAGTTTCACTAAAACTTAAAGCGGCCTGGGATGCTTCTGCAAGTCTTTTGGTGTCCTTTAGCAGAAGATTGATAGTAGCAGTTAATCGATTAATTAGTTCATCCTCACTCAGATAAGACCCTAAATCAAATGACGCTCCTGATTTTTTAGCATCAATACTTGCTTGTGCAAAATTAAATGTGTGAGGTCCTTGAATAATTGGCTTGGCTAATGAGCACGGTTCGATCAGATTTTGTCCTCCGTATTTAAGTAAAGTCCCACCCATCACGACAAAATCGCTCATTGATACATATGTCATCATCTCACCCATCGAGTCGCCAAGAACTACATCGCTGGCATATACAGCGCCCTCTTTAAAATCCGTTCGCCGTAATACCGAAAAATGAGCTGCAGATATTTTTTCCACAACCTCATCAAATCTTTGAGGATGTCTTGGCACAATAATTAATAGTGGATGCGATGACTGATCAACATCTTGCCAAGCTTTCAAAATGAGCTCTTCTTCCCCCTCACGCGTACTAACCGCACATACAACCGGGCGCTGATTTAGGTAGGTTTTTCTTATCTCTTTACCAAGCAACACCTGAGCCTCATCTATTTCATGGTCAAACTTCAGATTCCCTGTGACATAGCAATGATTTATACCTAAACGATGAAAGTTATCAACATCAATTTGGGTTTGTGCAAGCACCTCATTAAATCCCATAAATGTTGTTTTACTCAATAGGCCAGCAGTGAGAAATCGTGAGGCGCTTCTCTTAGATAGTCTCCCATTGATTAATGCTATAGGCATCTTTCTGAACTTTGCAAACTGAATGAGACTAGGCCACACCTCAGTCTCCATGATTAAGCCGAGAGTTGGTTTAAAGAATCGATAAAAGTTACTAACTGGCCAGCAAAAATCATAAGGTAAATACATCTGGACCATAGCTCCACTTTGAAGGTATTCACTAAATATTTCAGAGCCTGTCTGCCTTCCAGTAACCGTCATGTGTGTTAGTAAAACTTTATGCCCTTGTAGAACAAGTTCCTTTACTAAGCTTTGGGCAGCCCTGGTCTCACCAACAGAAACCGCATGAATCCATATGCACTCTTGAAAAGGAACTTTGGTTTTATAAAAGCCAAATCTCTCAGGGATATTCTTTAAATACCCAGTTTGTTTTTGACCTCTTAAGAATAATCTTAGAAAAATGAGCGGGATTGCAAGATGCCAAATGATTTGGTAAAAAACAAAAACAACCCAGTAAATACTCTGAGTCAGATATCCCGTCAATCTTGATGTTTTGACTACATCCATCATTTAAACAATTGATGAACTATCTTTTATTCTGAGGGTTAATTCAACGGCTTTGCCAACATATGAATGCGGCGTCATCTTTAAAAGATCATCTTTAGCCTCTTGGGGAATAGCAAGATTTAAAATAAAATCTCTGATCGATTCCTTAGTTATTGACTTTCCACGAGTCAATTCTTTAAGCTGTTCATAGGGATTTGCAATAGCATAACGACGCATGACTGTTTGAATAGGTTCTGCTAATACTTCCCAGCATTGCTCTAAATCTTCTTTAATTCGTACGTGGTTGGTTTCAAGCTTTGATAACCCTTTTATAGCACTATCATAGGCTAGTAGGCTGTGGCCAAAGGCGGTCCCCAAATTTCGCAGGACCGTTGAATCAGTTAAATCTCTTTGCCATCTTGAAATAGGTAATTTTTCAGACAAATGCTTAAGCAACGCATTGGCAATCCCAAGGTTGCCTTCCGAATTTTCGAAATCAATTGGATTAACTTTATGGGGCATCGTTGAGGACCCAATTTCGCCTTCTTTAGTTCGTTGCTTAAAGTATCCCAAAGAAATATAACCCCAAAGATCTCTATCCATATCTAATAAAATGGTATTAATCCTAGCAAAGGAATCAAATAATTCGGCCATACTATCGTGAGGTTCTATCTGAATCGTATAAGGGTTAAACGTTAGGCCTAAATCATTCTCAACGACGTGTTTAGCGAAGTTTTCCCAGTCAAAGTCAGGATAGGCAGCCAAGTGGGCGTTGTAATTACCAACAGCACCATTCATTTTTCCGAACAAAGGAACCCCTTGCATGACTGATATGGCGCGCTCTAAGCGTTTATAAATATTAGCGATCTCTTTACCCAAAGTAGTGGGGGAGGCTGGTTGCCCGTGCGTTCTAGAGAGCATAGGCACCTGCGCATTGGTTAACGCAATATTTTTCAAAGCGACTAACAACTCATTGAGCTTTGGAACTAGCACGTGATCTCGCGCACCTAAAAGCATCATGCCATGAGAAGTATTATTAATATCCTCTGAGGTACACGCAAAATGAATAAACTCACTCGCTTTTTCCAACTCTGCTTGGCCAATAACCTTTTCTTTCATCCAGTATTCAACCGCTTTAACGTCATGGTTGGTAACCGCCTCGATGTCTTTAATCCTTTGAGCGTCCTTATCAGAAAATTTTTCATATAAATCAATAAGTTGATTTTCTGATTGACCACTAAAACTCGGCATATCTGGCAGACCAGACTTTGCAAGAGCAATTAACCAAAAGATTTCTACCTTTACTCGGTGGCGCATAAAGGCAGCCTCAGATAACCAAGGGCGCAGGGAGTCAGTCTTCGATGCATAACGACCATCAATGGGAGATAAGGCTGAAAGGCTAGTTAGTTGAGTTGCCACAATTGAACTTTATGATATTTAATTAGGAATTTATATTTTATTCTTTATCATAGCTAAATTATTATTTTTAGGAATTAATTAATGAAACTTATAGGATCTCTTGCCAGCCCTTACGTCCGTAAGACAAGAATAGCTTTTCATGAGAAAAAAATCGAGCTTCAATTCATCCTCGAAGATGTTTGGAGCGCTTCCACCCAAATTGGAGCAAATAACCCCCTAGGGAAGGTGCCCTGTCTTATTTTAGAAGATGGTGTTTCCCTATTCGATTCAAGGGTTATCGTCGAATATGCCGATGGGTTATCACCAGTTGGCCATTTAATTCCTTCTGTTGGAAAAGAAAAGGCCGTAGTCAAAACCTGGGAAGCCCTAGGGGATGGCATTTTGGATGCGGCTATTTTGGTGCGCCTTGAAAAAGCTTGGGCTCCTAGAGGAGAGAATATATCTCAAGCCTGGATTGATCGGCAATTAGACAAGATTCAATCCGGTCTAAGAGCCCTATCAGAAGACCTTGGGGCTAACCCTTGGTGCTTTAATAATCACTTTACTCTAGCAGATATTTCCGTGGGGGTTACTCTAGGCTACTTACTATTTCGTTTTCCGGAGATCAAATGGCAAGAGTCTTTTCCAAACCTCGCACAACATTATGAGAAATTGTCTCAAAGACCATCTTTTATCGACACCCCTCACCCAGTTTAAGTCTAAACAATGATCCCACCACCAAGGCAAACATCGCCTTGGTAAAGAACAGCTGACTGTCCTGGGGTTACGGCCCACTGATTTTCCTCGAATTTGAGAGAGAATCCGCTTTGCGGGCTTCCTAAATTTTGGGGCTCTAATTCGCAACGGGCGTCTGCCTGACGATATCGTGTTTTAGCTGATAAGGTTATTAAACTCCGTGGGCAAACTCCAGAGACCCAACTTGCTTCTGCGGCATGTAATTGCCTCGATTGCAATAAAGAATGATCATGGCCTTGAACAACAATTAACTCATTCTTTTCCATATCCTTATTAGCAACATACCAGGCATCTCCATTGCTTTGCTGACTACCGCCTAAGCCAATTCCCTTACGCTGCCCTATAGTGTAGAAAGCCAAACCTATATGCTTGCCAACTACTCGCCCATCTGGCGTTTTCATTGCCCCAGGTTTGGTTGGTAAATATTTCCCTAAAAATTCCCTAAATGGCCGTTCCCCAATAAAACAGATGCCCGTTGAATCTTTCTTTTTGGCATTATGTAAGCCTATGGATTGAGCTATTTCACGAACTTCACTCTTATGTAACTCGCCTAAGGGGAACATCACACGAGATAATTGCCCTTGAGTTAAACGGTGCAAAAAATAACTTTGGTCTTTAGTTAAATCTTTTGCCTTTAACAACTGTACTAGGCCTTCTTCTTTTCTGACTCGAGCATAATGCCCCGTGGCAATAGCGCTGGCACCTAACTTCATAGCATGGTCTAAAAATGCTTTGAATTTTATTTCAGCATTGCAAAGGACATCTGGATTTGGGGTGCGTCCTGCAGAATATTCTTTTAAAAATTCAGAAAAAACACGCGTTCGATACTCTTCTGCAAAATTTACTGCTTCAACATCAATCCCTAAAACATCTGCAACAGAGGCAACATCTAGCCAATCTTGCCGGGTAGAACAATATTCAGAATTGTCGTCATCTTCCCAATTTTTCATGAATAGACCGATAACCTCAAAACCCTGCTCTTTCAATATCCAGGCGGCTACCGAAGAGTCAACACCTCCAGACATGCCAACAACAACTCGCGCAGGTGGCTCCACAATACTATAATGTTGAATAGCAGAAGTTTCTATTGAAAAGGCTTTCATTACGTTATTGTAAGATGCAATACTCTTATTTTTTTAAAACTTATTGAAAGTCATAAAAAGTCTTAAAATGTTTGATCAACTATAAATTATGGAGAATTTATGCGAGTAGGCGTTCCCCGCGAAACTAAGCTGGGTGAATCTCGTGTTGCCGCTACCCCAGAGACTATTAAAAAGTTAATCTCTGCTGGACACACCGTGATCATCGAATCCCAAGCCGGTATTAATGCTAGTATCCCGGATGAAGCATTTCTAGCTGCTGGTGCAACCATTGTCTCAGCTAATGAGGCTTTGAATACTGAATTAGTCTTGAAGGTTCGGGCGCCTTCTGAAGCTGAATTATCTCAAATGAAACCTGGTGCGGTTTTATTAGGGATGTTAGATCCTTTCGATAAAGACAATAATGCCGCTATGGCAAAGCAAGGTATCACCGCTTTTGCCCTGGAGGCAGCTCCTAGAACAACTCGTGCACAAAGTATGGATGTTTTATCTTCTCAAGCAAATATTGCTGGTTATAAAGCTGTATTAGAAGCTGCCAATCATTACCAGCGTTTTATGCCGATGCTAATGACTGCTGCCGGGACAGTCAAAGCGGCCCGTGTCCTCATATTGGGAGCAGGCGTTGCTGGTTTACAAGCAATCGCAACGGCAAAACGCCTAGGTGCGGTCATAGAAGCATCTGATGTTCGCCCTGCAGCTAAAGAGCAAATAGAATCTTTAGGTGCCAAGTTCGTTGATGTTCCTTTTGAAACAGATGAGGAAAAAGAAATAGCTCAAGGCATTGGTGGCTATGCAAGACCTATGCCTGCCTCGTGGATGCAAAGACAAGCGACTCTTGTAGCAGAAAAAGCGAAGCAAGCTGATATTGTCATTACAACAGCATTAATCCCAGGGCGCCGCGCTCCAACATTGTTAACCGCTGAAACTGTTTCTCAAATGAAACCAGGCTCTGTAGTTGTCGACCTCGCAGCCGGTAAAGGTGAGAATGGTGGGGGTAACTGTCCATTGACAGAACTTGACCAAATTGTAAAGAAGCATGGCGTCACAATTATTGGATTATCTAACCTACCTGCAATGGTCGCTGCAGATTCATCGGCTCTGTATGCCCGAAATCTGTTAGATTTTTTAAAACTTATCGTAAGCAAAGAAGCAGGCCTTGCGATCCCAACAGACGATGATATCGTGACGGCGTGTTTAATGTGCCAAAACGGACAAGTCCTGCGTCAGAACAATTAATCAAAAGGATTTTTTATGGAAAACTTACTTATTAGTCATGGCGTTTATAACTTGATTATTTTTGTACTAGCTATTTATGTTGGCTATCACGTTGTCTGGACCGTAACGCCTGCATTGCACACTCCCCTCATGGCCGTAACAAATGCTATTTCTGCCATTATTATTGTCGGCGCTATGCTTGCTGCTGCACTCACAGAAGGTACGTTAGGAAAAACGATGGGAACATTAGCAGTTGCTCTTGCTGCAGTAAATGTATTTGGTGGCTTTCTTGTAACACGGCGCATGCTTGAAATGTTCAAGAAAAAAGAAAAGAAAGTTAAATCAGGAGAGCCAGCATGAGCATGAATCTCGTTACCCTTCTATACCTTATTGCATCAGTCTGCTTTATTCAAGCTCTTAAAGGTTTATCCCATCCTACTTCCTCTATTCGCGGTAATTTATTTGGAATGATTGGAATGGCAATTGCTGTAATTACAACAGTCGGTCTCATCGATATGCTTGCTAAAGAATCTGTAACTAATGGTCTGGTGTATGTTTTGGGAGGACTAGTCCTTGGTGGTGGTATTGGCGCCTTTATGGCTAAGCGTGTTGAAATGACGAAAATGCCAGAACTCGTTGCGTTCATGCATAGCATGATTGGTCTTGCTGCTGTTTGTATTGCGATTGCTGCTGTATCTGAGCCTCATGCATTTAATATAGTTGAGAAAGGTGGCGTATTACCTTTCGGAAATCGAATCGAACTCTTTTTAGGAACTATCGTTGGAGCACTTACCTTTTCAGGATCAGTGATTGCATTTGGTAAATTATCTGGTAGTTATAAGTTCCGACTTTTCCAAGGCGCTCCTGTTATTTTCAAAGGACAACACTTCCTTAATTTGGCAATAGCCCTGGTGATGATTGGATGCGGTTTAGTTTTTGCTTTTGATGGAGGTACAGAACCTGCCTGGATGCCATTCCTAATCATGCTTGCACTGGCTTTTGTTCTGGGCGTTCTGATTATTATTCCTATCGGGGGCGCCGATATGCCAGTTGTAGTTTCTATGCTGAACTCTTATTCAGGATGGGCTGCAGCTGGAATTGGTTTTTCTTTAAATAATGCCATGCTGATCGTTGCGGGATCATTAGTCGGCTCTTCAGGAGCAATTCTTTCTTACATTATGTGTAAGGCAATGAATCGTTCGTTCTTTAACGTTATTCTTGGTGGTTTCGGCGGAGATGCAACATCGGCTGCAACTGCGGGATCACAAGCGCAAAGAAATGTGAAGAGTGGCTCAGCAGACGATGCGGCTTTTCTCATGAGCAATGCAGAAACAGTGATTATTGTTCCTGGTTATGGACTCGCTGTAGCACGTGCCCAACATTCTCTTAAAGAGTTAACAGAAAAACTGATTCATCATGGTGTCACTGTAAAGTATGCGATTCATCCAGTAGCAGGTCGTATGCCAGGTCATATGAACGTTTTATTGGCCGAAGCCGAAGTTCCATATGATCAAGTTTTTGAAATGGAAGATATTAACAACGAATTTGCTCAAGCCGATGTTGTTTTAGTACTCGGAGCAAACGATGTTGTAAACCCAGCTGCACGAACTCCCGGTAGTCCGATTTTTGGTATGCCAATTTTAGAGGCCTTTAAAGCTAAAACAATTATTGTAAATAAGCGCTCAATGGCTGCAGGATATGCTGGCCTTGATAACGAACTTTTCTACATGGACAAAACCATGATGGTATTTGGGGATGCTAAGAAGGTCATTGAAGATATGGTCAAGGCGGTTGAGTAACGCTGTTTAGTTTTTTAAATTAGTAGCTTAGACCGAGCGGAAAAATAAAAAGGCCAAATCTGCTCCACAAAGGAGTGTGAGATGGCAGCTTTAAGAAATAGAAAAACGCAGCATGGGGCGAGGTTCCCTTTGCTGCGTTAGAGTCAGCAGACCTTGGATAAATCATCCTAAAATGGATAAATAAGGTGCTGCATTTACTTACAAAATAACACGCCAATAAGATAAGCTTAATTAATCCCTAAATTTAACTTAAACATAAATTTTTAAATCTTAAAAAATCTACGTCATAATTTATTTAGCTTTACTCACCATCCCAGTGCCAAATTTATAAAGCCATTTTACTGTAGGGATATAACCGCTTCCGCGATTAGGTGGACCACCAGGAAATGTAATTAGCAAACCATTATTTTGTAACTTTAAGATTGGGTCTTGACCACCACAAAAGTCTATATTCTTAACAACAGTTGGATTATATTTTTCTGTTAACTCGACTAAAATCAAAGGACCTCCATTACAAGCATTTCCGCCCATACGTCTCTGAATAACAACTATTTGCGCATTTCCTGAAGATGAACTGATAAATTTAAAGCTCCCAATAATACCTGGATCATATTCACCTTCACATTTATCTATAAAAAGAACATCTGAGTCCAATGTTATGGAGCAAACGTCTTTATTCGAATCATGATTTACTCTTAAGACCCCTTTAATAGTTTGTAAAGGCGAATTAAACTCGACTGCAAAAATGCTCTTAAGAAATAAACTTAAGCCAACAAGTAAAATGATTTTTTTCATTAGTAGCTATTCTATAGTTAAAAAATAAGGGCGAAAAAATTATTTTTCACGCCCTTGTGGACTTATTTATAAGCAACTTAAAACTTATTAAAATTCACCATGCAATAATCGGTTGCCTTCTTTATCACTCCATTAAACAATGCATTATTTGAGAGAGATTTTTCATCTAAAGCGTCTAACATAGCGATTTGTTTATTGCTAAAGCTATTCGCTGAAGTTTCTGCTGAACATTTACAATATGAATTTATTGTCTTTAATGGAACCCCTTTGTTGACTGGCATTGCCTTTTGACTCTCTACGCAGCTAGGTATAAAACCATTTACATAATTACTTCTTACCTCGCCACTGGCTTGACCAAATGACGCATTTGCAAAAAATATTACAAATACCATTCCGATTAAACGTAAAACATAATTCATTTTTATCTCCTTATAATTGATATAGAATCAAGTAAAACTTAGTCTCCAAACTTCTAGTTTATTATTCACGCTTTTATTCCACTTCCTTTCCGTTGGGATTAAGTTGTTTTGACAAGTTATTGTTCAAGCGATGATAAATTTAGAAAAAGAAGAGAACTAATGTTTATTGATTGAATAAACATTACCATATTTATATTATTTTCTATGTAATTTAAAACGAATAACTGGCTTTGTGATACTCTAAATATTCAGCTTGTATTTACTAAATAGTTTAAAAACTAGCTGAATGGAGCCTACCTATTTTGCCGTTATAGGTTTATTAACTCTGTAAATAATTGTTTTTGTTATAATTTTTTTAATTTTAATTCCAGCATGATGAGATACGGTGACATAACTCATTATTACCAAAAAACTCAGGCTTCTAGATTTTTAAATATGCATATCCAATGAAACTTGATCTTAGTGATGTCACAATTTGCGCAGTAGACTCTATTACCCCTCAACTTGCAGCTATCGCTCTCAAAAAATCTCTTGATGTTTGTCATTTTTCTAAAGCTTTGCTACTTACAGATGTTGATGTTCGTGATGATGCTTTTGAAACAATCAAAATTCCTCGAATTAATTCGATTGTTGAATACTCAAAATTCATGCTTAAAAATTTAGTGGACTATATAGAGACCCCCTATGTTCTAATCGTGCAGTGGGATGGTTATATTACGGATGCTTCAGCTTGGCGACCCGAGTTCAAAAACTATGACCTGATTGGCGCTCGTTGGGAGTGGGAACCAGAGGGCAAAAGAGTCGGCAATGGAGGATTCTCGTTACGATCAAAACGATTATTAACTATTCTTAAACTTTCTCAGTTCCCATTTATTAATAAATCTCTAGCTGAAGACCAACATATCGGCATCGTCTATCGCAAACAACTTGAGGATGAATTTAATATTAAATTTGCACCCGAAGATTTAGCAGATGCTTTTTCACATGAAATGATTGATCCCCAAACTAAAACCTTTGGGTTTCATGCCTTACGAAATATGTGGCGCTATCTAAGTGATGATGAAATGCTAACCCTATTAGATAAGCTTCATCCCTCTAACATAGAGACTCGTGACTTTTACTACCTGATTGCAAAATATGCCGAATTGCAAAAGCTTGTCATCCTAAAAAAACTGTATGGCTTTATAAAATCCACAAATAATAAAGAAGAGATCTTAGCTAAAATGCGCTTTTACTACTCAGATGCTCAGTTCACCACCCTATGTTTTAACCTATGCGAAAAGATTAACCTGATGTCTGATATGGATTTATTAGCCCACCAGTAGTCATTTTTCTCTATCCCCTCATAAGCTAGCCTTTATAGGGCAAGATCTAATTTTTCTTGGTTTTTTTTAAAGTCCTTATAATCAAGAAATGAAGACCTTACAAAAATTTATTTTGTTTATTGGTTTTAGCCTTACGAGTTTTCTTGTCGGGGCATCTTCTTTTTTCTTCCCTGATATTAATCCAACCTATTACCCTCGGGAAGCACCTGAGTGGTTAATTAATGGTTCAGGTAACGATGGTTATTTAACCATTACCTCTGAGGTAGTCCCTGTGACGAGTTGCGTCAGCCTCTCAAATAAGAGTTTTTGGGGTGGAGAAAAAACTCAACTCATTATTTCAATTACCTCAAAAGGTTTTTATGGTCAACCTAAAGAGGTTGAAATTCCTATTGCAACTTTTGATGGTCGTAATAATGGAAACGAATGTGCGTCATTAAGTACTTTGCCGATGAAGATCATTTCTAATTCTTTAATGCCTTCATTCTCTAAATTTAATTCTGAGAATCTCTCTCTAAATGTCAATGTTCGCACCTCTTCAAACTCTTCAAGTGATTTGATTGGATCTGCCCAATTTTTGTTGGGTGCTGCTGCCATGATTACAACAAGTGGCGCTTCGGCTGCTATTGGTGGTATTACCAGCACCTTATCGAACCCAGTTATTTCCGAGGCACAACAAAGAACTTCTGAAATGTTAAAGGGAAGTCTTAACGGGAAAGTCCCCATGACATTTACATGGCCGGATATACGCAATGGTGTTGAAATGATTGAGATCCCTATCTTTCGCGCTGAAGGTTCCCTAGGAAATACTCCAGATAAAAAAATTCAACTCTTACAGACTGATCCTAATGCTAATAAAACTAAATTATTAACAATTAAGCTTTCCTTCAATTACATTAAGACTATTTTTGATCCATCAGCAGCAAGTGTAGATGACTTCCCCAATAGAGAAGGATTAGCCAGTGCAAGTGTTCTTAATCATTTAAGCCTTTCTGGTAATACTACTTTTTTACAGTTGCTCAATGACTCTTCACCAAGTCTATTATTAACTTTAGAAAATGCCGAAGGAAAACCTCTCACTAACGCCTGTAGCATTGCTCTGGATAAGCTAAAAAAAGCTGGTCTCAACTATTTAGACTCCGCCATTGTCCTTAAATCATTTATTGATGAGGCAAAGCATGGTCCCGACTGGTATACAAAGCCTCAACTTGTGAAGAGTTGTTTTTCACAGGCTCCTAACATTCAAGCTTATTTGCCAATTATTTACGGTGCCTCAGAGCCTCGATTTGTGATTGGCGATGTGCAAGATGGAATTGGCATTAACTACACCAAATGGAGAGATGCGATTGGTCCACCACTAATTGGGCTTCGCCAGGCTATAAAATCAAAATCTAATATCTATTCGTCTTTAGAGATATTTAATTCTTCTAAAGATGTCCAACTGTCCTATGCCTCTGATGTTCAACCTTGGCAATTAGCAAATGAGGAACTCACTTTACCTGGTTTGGCAGTTCTTGCAAATCAGGAAATCCTTAATTTAGGTTGTTTTTCTTATAAGGATGCAACCAACTTAAATCTCAAATCTCCTAGCGCTTATTTAATTCTCCAAACAAATCAAAATTTGTTCTTAGGTTTGGTAAGTCTTGCCACGGATAATCAAAGTAAAATTCACTCCCTAAAAATCTTTAATTTGACTCCCGATTGGAAGGCTTATTTCAAATCTTTACAATTTCCTGGCGGCGAGTGTAAGAGCATCATTTCGAAATTTTAAATAAAAAAAGGCGCCCTTGTGAGGCGCCTTCTATTCATAATTCGGTTAAGAATTACATCATACCGCCCATACCACCCATACCGCCCATACCACCCATATCAGGCATTGAAGGGCCATCTTCTTTAGGTGATTCAGCAATTGCGCAATCAGTTGTTAACAACAAAGATGCTACTGAAGCAGCATTAATTAGCGCAGTTTTAGTTACTTTTGCTGGATCAATGACGCCTTGTGCTACTAAGTCGCCATATTCACCAGTCGCTGCATTGTATCCATAGTTACCTTTACCACCAGCAACATTATTGATAACAACACTTGCCTCACCGCCAGCATTGCTGACAATAATACGAAGTGGCTCTTCCATTGCACGAAGGACAATACTGATACCTGCATTTTGATCAGCATTATCGCCTTTGAGATTAAGAATAGCCTGCTTAGCACGAACTAAAGCTACTCCGCCTCCAGGAACAATACCTTCTTCTACCGCAGCACGAGTTGCATGAAGTGCATCATCTACCCTAGCTTTTTTCTCTTTCATTTCAACTTCAGTCGCAGCGCCAACACGGATAACTGCAACACCGCCAGCTAACTTAGCAACACGCTCTTGCAATTTTTCACGATCATAGTCACTTGTTGCTTCTTCGATTTGTACGCGAATTTGTTTTACGCGTGATTCGATCTGCTTCTCATCACCACCACCATCAATAATCGTGGTATTTTCTTTGCCAATTTCAACGCGCTTAGCTTGACCAAGATGCTCTAATGTTACTTTTTCTAGAGTTAACCCAACTTCTTCAGCAATCACTTCACCACCAGTTAAGATAGCGATATCTTCTAACATTGCTTTACGACGATCGCCAAATCCAGGTGCTTTAACTGCACAAGTTTTCAGGATCCCGCGAATATTATTAACAACTAAAGTTGCTAATGCTTCGCCTTCTACATCTTCAGCAATGATCAATAGTGGACGACCTGATTTAGCAACTTGCTCCAATACCGGGAGTAAATCACGAATATTGCTAATTTTCTTGTCAAACAATAGGATATATGGGCTTTCCATCATCACAACTTGTTTTTCTTGATTATTAATGAAGTATGGTGACAAATAGCCACGGTCAAACTGCATACCTTCTACAACCTCAAGCTCGTCTGCTAAAGATTTTCCATCTTCAACAGTGATAACACCTTCTTTGCCAACTTTTTCCATAGCTTCAGCAATGCGCTCACCAATACTGTAATCGCTGTTTGCAGAAATTGAACCCACTTGAGCAATTTCTTTACTTGTTGTGCATGGCTTGCTTAATTTAGAAATTTCTTCTAAAGCAGCAGTTACTGCTTTGTCAATTCCGCGTTTCAAATCCATTGGATTTAAACCAGCAACAACAAATTTCATTCCCTCACGAACGATAGACTGAGCTAATACAGTTGCAGTTGTTGTTCCATCACCAGCGTCATCAGCTGTTTTAGAAGCAACTTCTTTAACCATCTGAGCGCCCATGTTTTGAAGCTTATCTTTTAATTCGATTTCTTTGGCTACGGAAACACCGTCTTTAGTTACTGTTGGTCCACCAAATGAACGCTCTAAAACAACGTTACGACCTTTTGGTCCTAAAGTTACTTTAACTGCGTTAGCTAAAATATTTACGCCTTCTACCATTTTGGTACGTGCGCTATCTCCAAATACGACGTCTTTTGCTGACATTTAAATTCCTTTCAACTTGTTTGTTAAATTACTTTTGAACAACAGCCATGATGTCTTCTTCACGCATCACGAGTAGTTCATCTCCATCAACTTTGACGGTCTGACCTGCATATTTACCAAAGAGGACTTTATCGCCAACTTTGACATCAAGCGGAATAATTTTTCCATCGTTATCTCTTTTTCCAGCACCAATAGCCAATATTTCACCTTGATCTGGCTTTTCTGCAGCGTTATCAGGAATCAAGATTCCAGAAGCAGTTTTTGTTTCATTATCCAAACGTTTGACGATCACGCGATCGTGCAATGGACGTAAGTTCATGCATTTTCCCCTATAAATAAGTAAGTAAATTTAACCAAAAAATCAACTAATTCAATTACTTAAACTAATTAATCTGTTTGTCAATCATTGACAACTTCAATTTTAGCACTCAATTGCCATGACTGCTAACAAAGTATATGGCCTGCTATGTGACATTTCAATAGCCAAGGTAAAACATCTCTCTGATACGTTGACTTAAAAACACCTCTATTAAGTCCTCTTTTTCAGATGAGGTTCATATTAGATTAGTAAAATCGGGGGTGTAAAAAACAAAAAACTCACTACTGAATTATGATGATTAGTCTTATCTATTGATGCCCCCCATGAAAATTTACAGGTTTACTCCCAAGTTCGCTCCTTTATCTTTAATTTTAGGGTTCTGCCTATTTGGATGTGCTGTAGGGCCTGATTTTAAACAACCCGATGTGCCTGATATCAAGAAATTCTCGGAGTTTCCCCTCAGTAAAGAACTTACCAGCGCCCCAAATGAAGTTGCTGGAGCTTCACAAAAATTTGTCGAGGGTTATGCCGTCCCTAGTGAATGGTGGAAACTATTTCGATCTTCAGAACTCAATAGCCTTGTTGAAACTTCGCTGCGTAATAATCCAAATTTAGGGGCAGCCGAAGCCTCCTTGCGTGTGGCACAAGAAAATGCTAACGCAACATTTGGTAATATTTTTCCTTCAGTTGGCGTTGGAGCAGGTGCTACTAGGCAATCTTTACCTCCAGCATATTATGGTCAAACTTCTGGATCCACGAATACTTTTACTGTATACAACGCTTCCGTTAACGTCAGCTATAAATTAGACCTCTTTGGAGGCGCCAAGCGCCAAAGAGAAGGTGCAAAAGCCCAAGCTGAGTTTCAGGCATATCAATTGGAGGGAACTTACTTAAGCCTCACCTCTAATTTGGTGAATGCCGCTATAAGAGAAGCAGCTCAAAGAGAGCAATTAGACGCAACTCAGGAAATTCTTAAATCTCAAGAAAATTTAGCCTCTCTAATAAAAAAACAATTTGATATTGGCACTGTCTCAAAGATTGATGTGAGCTCACAAAATACATTAGTCGCAAATTCACAAAGCCAGTTATATGCCTATGATAAAAATTTATCTGTAACTCGAAATATGCTCACAGCTTATATCGGAGGATATCCTGGCAATACAAAAGTCCCTCAATTTAAATTATCTTCCTTAGAATTGCCCAGTTCAATCCCAACGGTCATTGCTTCTAATTTGGTTAGGCAACGTCCAGATATTAAGGCGGCTGAAGCACAACTCAAATTAGCGAACGCTCAAGTCGGAGTTGCAACAGCCAACCTTTTGCCACAGATAAATATCACGGGTAGTTATGCTACACAAGCACTTGCTTCAGATATGTTATTTGGACCAGCATCTGCCCTCTGGACCTTAGGTGCGGGTTTGACTCAACCTATTTTCCAAGGTGGCCAATTACTCGCGCAACGTCGTGGCGCCAAAGCCAACTATGAGGTGGCGGCTTTTAATTATGAAGCTGTCGTAATCAACGCATTTAATGAGGTAGCAAACACCTTAAAAGCTTTAGATATCTCATCAAAAACTCTTTTATCTGCTTCAGAGGCAAATAAGAATGCAGCTATGACATTAGATTTAGTTAAACAACAATACCAGTTGGGTTCAACAAATTATTTAGCAGTGCTTAATGCTCAAACTCAATCTCAACAAGCTCGTATCAATTTAATTCAAGCTCAAGCCGATAGGTATACAAACACAGTTGCTTTATATGCCGCACTAGGTGGTGGTTGGTGGACAAGACAAGGTCCTGCTTACCTCGGAAAAACATCAAATTTAGAGACGCAAACTACTCAACCACATAACGTTAACAATGAAGTGAAATAACCATGTCCCTTAATACACTTGTTACTGATGCAAAAAATGCTCTTTCTAAAAAATCACCTCTTCGTAAACGGATGATTTGGATGCTGCTGAGTGTGTTTATTCTTCTAGGCTTAATAGTTGGTTTTAATTTGTTTAAAACAGTCATGATTAAAAAATATATGGCTGGCGCCGGTGCCCCGCCGCAAACGGTTTCAACGATGACAGTAGTAAATGAAGATTGGCAACCACAACAAGATGCCATTGGAACGATGCGTGCATTTAGAGGCGTTGATCTGTCGACGGAAGTCAACGGTATCATTAGAGCAATACAAGCTAAGTCTGGAATTGATGTTAAATCCGGCCAATTGCTTATCGAGTTAACACAAGATGCAGATGTCGCACAGTTGCATGCAATGGAAGCCCAAGCTGAATTAGCCAAGGTGATTAATGAACGTGACAAAGCTCAACTAGAAATTCAGGCTATAAGTAAAAATGCATTCGATTCAAGTACAGCTGACCTGCGCGCTAAAATTGCTCAAGTTGAGCAGCAAAAAGCTTTAGTGGCAAAGAAAAACTTGATAGCTCCATTTTCTGGACGCTTGGGTATTGTGTCTGTGAACCCTGGTCAATTTGTTAATCCTGGTGATAAATTACTAACCATTCAAACTATTAATCCTATTTATATTGACTTCACACTACCGCAAAATCTCGCGGCTCAAGTCAAAAAGAATCAAGTACTCCGTTTAAAAAATGATGCCTATCCTAACCAAGAGTTCTCTGGGCGTGTAAGCGCTATTAGTCCTAAAATTGATACAAACACGAGAAACCTTCAAATAGAAGCAATTGTTGAGAACCCCGACATGAAGCTTTTACCAGGCATGTTCTCAAATGTTAAGTTAAATCTTGGCGCACAAGCTCAATATGTCACTCTTCCGCAAACTGCAGTGACTTTTAATCCATATGGTTCGATTGTTTTCCTTGCGGTTGGCTCTGATAAAAAAGGACCTGACGGTAATGCCTTATTAGAAGCAAAACAAACCTTTGTCACCACTGGACTCACTCGTGGGGATCAAATCGCCATATTAAGTGGTCTTAAAGAGGGTGATGTCGTTGTTACAAGCGGACAAATGAAATTAAAGAACGGTACGCCGCTCATCGTCAATAATTCAGTGACTCCAGGCAACAATCCAAACCCTAAGCCTCAGGAGCAATAATGAGATTATTTTTAAACCGCTACAACATAGAATCTGCGGGTAATTTCATATGAAATGGACAGATCTATTTATTAAAAAACCTGTTTTGTCAGTTGTCATTAGTTTACTCATCGTGCTCTTAGGATTAAAAGCCATCAGTTCTTTACCTGTTAGCCAATTTCCTAAAACAGAAAATGCTATCGTCACGATAACTACGGCTTATTATGGTGCCGATCCTGAAACAATTGCTGGCTTTATTACGCAACCTTTAGAAGGTGCAATTGCGCAAGCTCAAGGAATTGATTACATTTCATCAACTAGTGTAAGCGGCTTATCGACAATCACAGCTACTCTGCGACTTAACTACAACGCTAATAGTGCATTAACTCAGATTAGCACGCAAATCAGCTCCGTTAAAAACCAACTGCCACCTCAAGCACAAGCATCTGTTTTGACGGTTGCCGTGGGTCAGTCGACCGCAGCCATGTATTTGGGATTTTATAGCGATACGATTCCTAACAACAATATTACTGATTATGTTTTACGTGTTATAAAACCGCGTTTAGATTCCGTTCCTGGTGTACAAAATGCAGAAGTTCTTGGAGGACGTAAATTTGCACTCCGCGCTTGGCTAGACCAAAGCAGAATGGCAGGTCTAGGAATTGGCGCTGCTGATGTCTATAAAGCACTCGCTGCAAATAATGTTCTGTCAACCGTTGGTTCAACTAAGGGTGATATGGTCACCGTAGACTTAGTTGCAAGCACTGATCTTCATTCTCTTGATGAATTTCGCAACCTCATTATCAAAAATAATGGTAGTGATGTCGTTAGACTTTCTCAAGTCGCCAACGTTACTCTTGGATCTGATGATTACACAACCAACGTTGCATTTAGTGGTAGACAATCCGTTTTCATTGGAATCAAAGTAGCCCCAGACGCTAATCTTTTAAATGTGGCAAAAAATGTACGCGCTGAATTACCTGATATTCAAAAACAATTACCAGCGGGATTAAAGGGTGAAATTGTTTATGACTCAACAAAATTTATTACTACCTCTATTTCGGAAGTTGAGCATACTCTAATCGAGGCACTGTTAATTGTGACCGTTGTCATCTTTCTTTTCCTCGGAAATTTTAGGGCTGTTTTAATCCCGATCATTGCAATGCCTTTGTCACTTATCGGTACCTTCTTCATGATGCAAGTGCTGGGCTATTCAATTAACCTTCTAACTTTGCTAGCTTTAGTCCTTGCTATTGGATTAGTTGTCGATGACGCAATTATTGTTGTAGAGAATGTAGATAGGCATATGAAAGAAGGTAAATCCCCTTTCGAAGCTTCCATACTCGCTGCACGAGAATTAGGTATGCCTATACTTGCTATGACAGTAGTTCTTATTGCGGTCTATATTCCAATTGGATTTCAAGGTGGACTCACAGGGGCTTTATTTACAGAGTTTGCATTTACTCTTGCAGGTTCAGTAGCAGTATCAGGTGTTGTAGCCCTAACCCTTTCACCTATGATGTGCGCAAAGTTTTTAAAACATGAAGAACATCCTAGCAAATTTCAACAGTCTATTGATCGAATTTTTTCACGAGTAGAAGCGAAGTATAAAAGTACTCTAACCAATGTTCTTTCTACATGGCAAGTCATGGTTATCATGGGAATTATTCTTTTAGGGGGAGTCTTTTATCTATTCTCCACCTCTAAAGCTGAATTAGCGCCTACAGAAGATCAAGGAATTGTGTTAACAAATGCCTCTGGCCCACCCAATGCGACGGTTAATCAAATGCAAACCTATGCTGATCAAATCCATGCCTTATCAAGCAAAGAGCCAGAATATGAGCAGATGTTCCAAATCACCACCCCAAGTAGTAGCTTTGGCGGTGTACTAATGAAAGATTGGAGTGAGCGGAAGAAGAATTCAACAAAATTTCAACAAGAAATGCAGCAAAAATGGAATTCGATTTCTGGTGTCAGAGTGGCTGCCTTTCAGTTCCCGGCCCTTCCAGGTGCGCAAGGTTTGCCGGTTCAGGTTGTTATCAACACCACAGAGTCTTATCAAAATTTAAACGATGTATCACAGGCTGTTATTGATAAAGTTCGTAAAAGTGGCATGTTCTTTTTTGTTGATACCGACTTAAAAATTGATAAGCCACAAGACGTTCTTATGGTAGATCGTGACAAAGTGGCTGCACTTGGAATGACCCAGCAAGACGTAGCAAGTGAACTTTCTGCAGCAATGGGCGGGGGTTATGTGAATTACTTCTCAGTTGCAGGAAGATCCTACCGTGTGATTCCTCAAGTACAACAAACTAATCGACTTAACTCTGAACAAATTCTTGACCAGTACATTCGAACTCCTAAAGGAGATTTAATACAAGTCAGAAATATTGCAAGCATCAAAAGAAAAGTTGTCCCTGGTGCTATCAATCATTTCCAACAGCTTAATTCAGCAACCATCTCTGGAGTCAGCGCGCCTTTTGTGTCTCAAGCAGAGGTGCTTTCATTTATTGCTGCAACTGTTAAAGAAGTCGCACCCAATGGTTATGCAGTCGATTACGCTGGTCCGTCAAGACAATTTGTAAAGGAGTCGGGTGGGTTTGTACAAACCATGTTATTTGCAATTATTATTATTTTTCTTATCCTAGCAGCGCAATTTGAAAGCTTCAGAGATCCTCTGGTCATTTTAGTTTCAGTTCCTATGGCAATCTTTGGGGCGCTTATCTTTATTAATTTAGGTCTAACTTCTATCAATGTATATACTCAAGTAGGGATTGTGACCTTGATGGGACTGATTAGTAAACATGGTATTTTGATGGTTGAATTTGCAAATCATTTACAGTTACAAGGTAGATCTAAGTTAGAAGCGATCATAGAAGCTAGTAGCGTAAGGTTGCGTCCTATATTAATGACCACTGCAGCCATGGTATTTGGAGTAATCCCACTCGTCATTGCTTCTGGTGCAGGCGCTGCTGGACGTAGTTCAATGGGGATTGTGATATTCACTGGTCTATCGATAGGAACTCTGTTTACCTTATTTGTTGTTCCTGCAATGTATGTGTTCGTTGGCACTGAACATCATGCCCGATTGGAAGACGCAGAACCAGCTCTAAAGGGGTCAGCTATCCACTAAGTGTTATCGCTTGTAAATTTGTTGAATAGGTGCGTAGATTGCGAAGATTTAATTTGAAAATCCTCGCAATATAAAACTTGCCTCATCTATTCTCCAATGGTTTCAAATATTCATTCCGATTCACTACTGTGCTTCTATCTATCACAAAGTAACTGACAATCATTCCTATATTAATTTTTGATCCCCATGAATGATGACACTCACCATTTACCAGCAATCTTGAATTTTATTTAGTTTGTAGGAATCTTCCTACTTAACAATAAGGCATCCCCTCTATTAAGACTTTTTAGTTATGCATAGACTGAGTTAATCAATCGGCATTTATTAAGGGTCAAAATGAGTCATTCAAAAGGTATCTATTCCTACGTCAAAAAATTAGTCTCTAGAAAGGCCTTGGCGAATCAATCAACTCCAGAGCAAGCACATCATACCTTCGCTCAGCAAGTTATCAATTTAGAGCCATTTTTTTGTAACCAGTCCCACACTTTTCAGGGTGTTATATGCAAGGACCTATTAACCCATTATTCAGCTAATCCAAGTATGCATTTTAAGGAATGCCTTAATAACCTTGCCTTTTGGCATTGTCATGGACGAGCAATTCATACCTTAATCCCCATGCGAGTGGATACTCTTTTGGACCCTCAGCAAACTCATCTCTTAAAGAGTTGTCTAGTTGAATCCTATCTGCCCGTTGGATTAATCTCTATCCCTTTATCTGGAATAACAACGAGTTCACTCAATAACGTTGAGAGCACTCTACAACAATTCATCAGGCTAGGTGTCAAATTTGAAATCTATGACTTTTCTGGAACTAAAGAAGAATTTCATTGTTTAGAGTCTCCTTTCTTTAAGGGGGTTCATTTTTCATTAACTCTCATTCGTGCAGCAAGCCAAACGTCCTATTCATCTGAAATATTTCAAAAAGTATTATCCGCTAGTTTGCAAAAGAAATTCCATACTTATAGCGGGGGTATTTCTTTAGTTCATGATTTCAACTTTGCAAGAAAAAATTTAATTGAATTTTGTTATGGACCACTTTTAATGCCAGCAGTTACTAAGTATCAAATTTTAAGAATAAAAGATAGCCTTATCGCCAGTATGCACAAATTAACCACCCCATCGACCAAAATGAAAGATGGAGAAATCTTATGATCACTCGAATTTTACTTGCTGATGATCATCCAGCAATGTTGCTCGCTTTAAAGGGGCTTTTAGAAAATCAAATCACCTTTAGTGTGGTGGGTACCGCTCATGATGGTGACACATGCTTATCACAGGCAAAGGATTTACTTCCGGATTTAATTATTCTTGATCTAGATATGCCAAAGACAGATGGCTTTGATCTTATTAGACGTCTGAAAATTATTTTACCTAATATCAGGTTATTAATATTATCTAGCCTAGAAGAAAGAGTTTACGGTGGACGAGTACGATCACTCGGCGGTCACGGTTATATCAATAAAACTGTATCAGGTCATATCATTCTGACTGCATGTGTCGCCGTTTCACAGGGTTATAGCTTCTTTTCAACAGCAGCTAATGGCTTACTTAGTCTTTGCGATGATGAGAAATTAAATCTTATTTCTGATCGAGAATTTCAAGTTCTCAAGCTTTTAGGTAAGGGTATGCCTAACCATGAGATATCTAAAAAACTTCACATCAGCAATAAAACTGTTGCGACATATAAAAGTCGACTTTATGAAAAACTAGGAGTTAGTAACATTGCTGATTTAATCAATTTTTGTCGAGAAAATAAAGTCTGTGACAGTTAACCGTTAATCTATTACACCTTGTTTAAATTAATTTCTCAATGCTTCAATCTTAGGCGCATAGGACTGTCTAGCTTCTTTAGTCTTGTTGTAATTATATTTTTGTATTTCATCCTTCTACCGGAGGATGGATTCCTAGCTCTTCAGCACCCTAAAGTAGGCTCTATTTTTTTGGGGCTCATTTTATGTTTATTAGGTATCGTACTATGCTTACTTTTAGTTACCCTAAAATTTAAAAAAATCTACTTAAGCTATCGAAAGAAAATCAAATATACTTTGAATTGCAAGAGACTAGCAGATCAAGCTATTCATGAGAAAAATAATTTTGTTGCCACCATTAGTCATGAGATCCGCAATCCTATGCAAGCAATCTTTGGCATACATGAGTTATTACTTAATGATCATTCCATTTCTAAAGACTGTAGAAATTTATTATTAAGCGCCCAGCAAGCCTCTACCTCTTTATTGGAGGTTTTAAATCAGGTACTTCATCTATCAAAAATTGAGGCTGGCAAAAATCCGCCTAATTTTTGTCCAACTAACACCAAAGATTTAATTAACAATACCTTACAACCGTTTATTTCTCTTGTCGAAAAAAATCATACAGAATTAGAGGTATTTCTTGACCCAACATTAGCACCAAGCCTTCTTTTAGACCCCTTGCGGCTTCGTCAGATCTTGCAAAATTTACTGGGTAACTCAATTAAATTTACACGATTTGGCAACATTAAAGTGTCTTGCTATGTTTTATGCGATAGCTTTGCCGAACAACTGCTTGAAATTAGTATTGCTGACACAGGGTGTGGTATCAGCACGATAGATATCTCACGACTCATTCAGCCATATGAACAAGGTGAAAACATACTACAAAAGCAAAGCAATGGGACAGGACTTGGACTTTCCATCTGTCAGGGATTGCTCAAATCAATGGGTAGCGAACTCATCATTGATAGCCATGAAAACCTCGGAACAACTGTTAAATTTCGGCTTTCATTAAAGCGATCTAGCGCAAGCCCTTTACTGCGCCCAGATGCTAAGTTTAAAACCAAAGGTTCTCAATTTGACTTCGTTGACAATCAAGGTCTGTCAATACTTCTAGTCGATGATCATCTTGCATGCGTTGAGGTGCTTCAGTATCAGATGGCTCAATTAGGTTTTAACTCTATGATCGCAAAAAGTGGCTTTGAAGCCCTCCATATTCTTAGCAAAAGAACATTCGATTTAATCATCACGGATGAATCAATGCCTCAAATGAGTGGCCAAGATTTAGCACTTCAAATTAAACAACTATATCCAAACATTAAAATATTAGGACTAACTGCTAATTTCTATTCTCAAAAACAAAAAATGAACTATATGAAGTTTGGTTTTGAAAATGTTCTCACTAAACCTGTAGATCTATTAACACTTAAAAATTCTATCAATCAAATCTTTACGCCACCCCGCTTTAAAACTTGGGATTTATTGACGCTTAAAAAATATGCGGGAAACCATCAACGCACACAATTTGAGATTATCCAAGCCCTCCTCCACACACATCAAGAGATTATTTTAGATCTCAAAAATCTTTTTAGTCCTGTGCAAGAGCCTGAATATAGAAAATTAATTCATAAAATCATCGGGGGAGCTCAGATTATCCATGCTACTAAAATAATTAGCACTTGCCAGAAAATATCGCAATCCCGTAGCTATCAAGATGAGACTCTTAAAACTGAACTTATTTTCGAACTGAATAACAACAATATAGAACTTGCCGAGTTTTTAAAAATTAATCAGAAATAAACAGTTTTTGGTGTTCGTGTTTTAATATAAAGACTAAAAATTACATTGGAGAGAAAATGCAGAAAAAAATCATACTAATTACGGGTGCCAGTCGAGGTATTGGCGCATCCATTGCAGAACTCGCAGGCTCAAAAGATTATTTTGTGGTTGTTAATTATGCTAAAAATATTTCTGAAGCTAACAATGTTGTTGCTAAAATCAAGGCCGCAGGTGGAGATGGCTGTGCCATTCAAGCTGATTGCGGCATTGAAGCTGACATTGTTCGTTTATTCAAAGAAGTTGATAAGCTCGGTAAGCTCGATACCGTCGTTGCAAATGCTGGGATCGTTGGCGGCGAAGTACATATCACTGAGGTTTCAACCGCCCAACTGTCGGAAGTCTTTGGAATTAATGTTATCGGCCTGATGTTAACTACAAGAGAAGCTGTAAAACGGATGTCGACCAAATTGGGCGGCACAGGTGGGAAAATTATTCTGATGTCATCTGCAGCCTCAAGGACGGGTGGAATCGCTAAAGAAACTCACTATGCTGCTTCTAAAGGTGCTGTTGATAGCTTTACTCTAGCACTTGCCAAAGAAGTTGGTATGGATGGTATTCGGGTTGCAGCGCTTCGACCTGGCCTAATTCGTACTGAGATTCATAATGCGCATGGTGGAATTCCAGTGATTGAGAAATGGGCAAGTGGTGTCCCCCTTGGGAGAGTGGGTACACCATCTGAGGTTGCTCAAACTGTTATGTGGCTTTGCTCAGATGACGCCAGCTATATCCATGGCGCACTCATTGACGTCTCAGGCGGTCGTTAATTAATACGTTCCGGGAAACAAGATCTTTGAACTGACGTCCCGGACATCTTTTAAACCACAAAATGCCATTGTTAGATCAAGCTCTTTGGATATGATTTCTAGGGCTTTAGTAACTCCCGCTTCACCCATTGCTCCCAAACCGTAAATATAAGACCGGCCAATCATAGTTCCTGTAGCGCCAAGTGCTAAGGCCTTAATAACATCCTGACCTGATCTAATACCGCTGTCTAACCACACTTCAACCCCCGGTCCAACTGCATCAATCACGCCTGGCAATGCTTGTATTGTTGATGGCGCTCCATCTAATTGTCTTCCACCGTGATTTGAGACAATGAGGGCATCAGCGCCACTATTCTTAGCTAAAACAGCATCTTCTGGATCAATAATACCTTTAAGAATGAGTTTTCCTCCCCATTGTTTTTTGATCCACTCTACTTCATCCCAATCGAGAGTTGGGTCAAATTGACCCGCGGTCCAATCACTTAAAGAGGCCATATCATCTACACCATCAACGTGCCCCACAATATTGCCAAATTGTCGATTGGAGGTTTGTAACATCTCCATACACCATCCCGGCTTAGTCATTAAGTTCATCATACTTTTAAGAGTTAACTTTGGGGGTGCGGAAAGCCCATTTTTAATATCTTTATGTCTTTGACCTAAGATCTGTAAGTCTAAAGTTAAAACTAAGGCCGAACAATTAACTGCCTTAGCTCTTTCAATTAGTTTGGCTACAAATTTTTTGTCCCTCATAACATATAACTGAAACCAAAACGGGGCTTTACTATGTTTAGCAACCTCTTCCATAGAACAAATACTCATTGTTGACAAACAATACGGTACACCAAATTTATCAGCTGCTTTAGCAACAAGAATCTCACCATCTGCATGCTGCATCCCTGTCATCCCAACAGGAGATAAAGCAACTGGCATTGATACGGATTCGCCGAGCATGGTCGATGCAATGCTTCTGTTATCCATATTAATCGCCACACGTTGTCTAAACTTAATTTTCTGAAAATCGCTCTCGTTGGCACGATAGGTGCTTTCAGTCCAAGATCCAGTATCTACATAGTCATAAAACATTCGGGGAACACGGCGTTCATGTAAAACTCGTAAATCTTCAATATTTGTAATGGGAGCCACAATATACCTCTGCTATTTATTTTTAAAAAATTATTGATTTAGTTCTTCTTTGAAAGCTTTTCCTGCTGAGAATTTTACTGAGCGAGAAGCCCCAATTTGTATTTGTTCACCCGTTTTTGGGTTTCTTCCCATTCTGGCAGTTCTTTCTTGGGCTGTAAAAGTTCCAAATCCTACCATTTGGACAGACTCACCTGCTTCCAATTGCACCTGAATTATTCTTAAAAAGACGTCTAAAACACCTTCGGCTTTTTCTTGAGAAATATCTGCACCAAGAGCTATTTGCAGAATCAAATCACTTTTATTCATCATGCCTCCAATGTTTTGTTTTAATTATCTTTTCATATTCTAGCTCTTCTTGACTGTCCTTTGAGATTAAGTTGTAGTGAGTCAATATAAAAAAGGCAAGCTACCTATCTTATCTATTTATACTTAAGCCAGATCTCTGGTCTCTGTTAATTATGAAAATTTATAAACTACTCGTATTGTTCTGTCTATTACAACTCAATAGCTTAAGCTTTGTTTCTTTTGCTCACACTATAAATCAAGACAAAATCCCTCCAGAAGTTAAAAAAGCCCTTATAAATTCTGGATTACCAGACTCTGCAATTGCCTTTTCTATTGTCCGCTTATCTAAAAATGATGGTCACAAACCATTGCTGACTTGGCAACCTCATCTTGCGATGAACCCAGCTTCCACCATGAAACTGTTAACCACAATGTCTGCTTTAGATATTTTGGGTCCCCAGTATCGTTGGAAAACTAATATATTTACTAACGGATTAATTGATCGAGGTCTCCTAAAAGGCGATTTAATTCTTCAGGGTACTGGGGATCCCAAGTTTGTTCCAGAAGAGCTCTCTAACATCATGTCAAATTTACGTCAGCTGGGTATAGAAAAAATTGATGGCAATTTAATATTCGACCGAAGTGCTTATAACTCCAATGTAAAGTCTACTGCCCCAGGCGATGGGGAGCTTTCTAGATCTTATAATGTTGCGCCCGATCCTTTGCTCTATGCATTCCAAACAATTTCATTCAACATTACACATATCAATGGCAAACCTGATATCACCTATACCCCACGACTATCTCAATTAAAAATAGATAATCGCATCATTCAGATTAAAACTCCATGTAACGACTGGGGAAAACTCTTAAAGATGAGCGTAATAAAAAATGCACCGGAAGAATGGACCGCTTCTTTTGTGGGTAAATTTTCTACCGAATGTGGTGAAGTACACTGGAATATTGTTGCTCTTAATCCCAATGATTTTCTAAAGCAAGGCATTCTGGCTTCATGGGAAGATGCCGGTGGGCTATGGGTAAAAGCACCAAATGTCATTGAAGCTAGCGTTCCAAGTAACTCGAAACTGCTACTTTCTCATCAAGGAATCCAATTAAGCGATGCTGTTAAAGATATTAATAAATTCTCCAATAATGTTATGGCCAGACAACTATTTCTAACTCTTGCACTAGAAAAATCTACCCCTCCTGCCTCAACTTATGAAAGTAGTAGAGTGATCAAAAATTGGCTACATCAGCTCAATCTTGATATGGCTAATCTTGTTCTTGAAAATGGTGCTGGGCTTTCTAATATTGAGAGAATAACCCCTGATGAAATGACTCAACTTTTAATCTATTCAGTTAAATCTAAATACCATGATATCTTCCTCAGTTCTCTGCCAATTGCTGGAGTAGACGGCACGATGAAGCATCGACTACTGGATGTGATGCGTCGTTTTCTCTCAAACCCTTCATCTATTGGGCAACCAATTTTTAAGCCAGATCCCCTTTTCCCCCAAGCACTTCAACAACCTGGTGCTTTGATTAAAACTGGCACTCTCTCTAATGTAAGATCTATCGCAGGATATGTAGTAAGTCAATCTGGGCAAGTCTACGCAATATCTTCTATGATTAACCATCCTAAAGCAGCAGGTGGTCTAAGCGTTCAAGATGCCCTATTGTCTTGGGTCATCAAAGATGGGATGGATCGTTAGCAGTACCAGAACCTTGTTCAGCACGCAGTAGCCGGTCCATGATGCCATGCCACTGCCCGAGCAAAGGCAGCGGACAAAAAACAATCTCGTCATAAGATTTGGTATCTAATTCACGTAATTGAGAATATAAATTGTGCGCAATTTGTTCAGCGCTCTCTGGTAGCAAATAAAAATCAATCATTGGGAACTTATCTTTTTCTAACGCTACATGATCAAGGTTGCGGTATACATAAGCTAATCGGTGATACGGAATTGCTACAAAATTTTTAAAATCTATCTTTTTTAAACTCAACAGTGTCTTTGGCGCGTAATGCGCCATTAATCCCCCAGAGTGGCGTAAAGAACTCTTAATCTTTTCACTCACCACAATCCCAGTTTTTTCTTCGATTTCTGCAATAGATATCATCCCAGGTCGCAATAACGTAGGTCCCGTTGTGCTCCAGTCACACAAGTTAATAATGGTTGACTCAATACCAATATGGCATGCGCCACCATCAAGAACCGCTAGATGGTGCTGTAAAAAATTCTCATCTCGAACATTTACAAATTCTTGGGTAACATGCAATGAGGTGGTAGGTGATATTTTTCCAAATCGATTTGCTGAAGGTGCAGCTAATCCTCCCCCAAACTCTTTCAATATCGCTTGAGCAACTGGGTGTGATGGACATCTTAACCCCACACTGTCTTGTCCACCTGTCACTTCTTTTAATACTGACTTGGCTTTAGGTAAAACTAAAGTCAATGGACCTGGCCAGAATGCTTGTGCTAACTGAATCGCAATCTCGGGTATTTCTCTAGACCACTCTGCTAAAACTTCCGTCCACGCCTGATGAGTAGACTCATCAGGTTTTGCAAAATGCACAATTAAAGGATGATTTTCTGGACGATTTTTAATCTCAAATATTTTCTTAAGCGCAACAGCTGATCGAGCATTTCCCGCAAGTCCATAGACTGTTTCCGTTGGGATAGCAACAACTTCGTTAGCCTGTAACTGATCGGCTAATAGCTTGATGTGTTCTTGCGTGGGGGAGTAAATAGTAGTTTGCAAAACATTACACAGACTTAATCCATGCCTAAGTTAGTTATCGTTTGCTGAATACTTGCCATGATACTTTGGGTACTCTTACCTAAAATAGTAATATGCCCCATTTTTCGTCCTATCTTAGGCTCTGATTTACCGTATAAATGCAATTTATTCATAGGCTGATTCAAAACTAAATGCCATGGCGGCTGAACCACCTCATCAGTTGAGGTTGGCCAGATATCCCCAAGTAAGTTCAACATTACGGCAGGACAAAGCAACTCTGTACTTCCTAGAGGTAAGCCTGCTAAGGCCCTGACTTGTTGTTCAAATTGACTCGTAACGCAGGCATCCAAAGTGTAATGCCCTGAGTTATGGGGCCTTGGAGCAATTTCATTGGTCACAATTTCACCATCAGTCAACACAAAGTATTCAATACATAAAACACCAACATAATCTAAATGCTTCACGATTTGTATCGTAGCTTCATTTATCTTTCTTTCAATTTCTGTAGTGATTGACGGTGCTGGTACTAGACTCAAATGTAGAATTCCTCCCACATGCTGGTTTTCAGCAAGTGGGTAGAGCTTAATTTCATCATCTCTGCCGCGCACGACAAGCGCTGAAATTTCATAGGCTAATTGAAGTTTTTTTTCTAACACTGCAGGAACATTTCCAATAGCCTGCCACGCAGCCCTCAAATCGCGACTATGTGCAACGAAGACTTGCCCCTTACCGTCATAGCCTAAACGCGCAGTTTTTAAAATCCCAGGAAATAAATGACTATCGACTGTGGCTAAATCAACCTCTTCCAATAGGGTATGGTATGGAGCGGATTTTATTCCAGCAGCATGATCCGGAGTATTTAAAAAACTTTTTTCAGCAATCCTATCTTGAGCAATTGATACTGCAAAACTTAACGGTGAAACCAATAACCCCCTTGAAACAAAGTAGTCTAAAGTTTTTGCTGGGACATTCTCAAACTCAGTGCTAACAGCCTGGCATATGTTTGCCATTTCAGATAAGGCTGAAGGCTCTTCATAATCTGCTCGAATATGTTTATCTGCTATTGCACCTGCGGGACTTAAAGGATCAGGGTCTAAAACACAAACTTTATAACCTAAATCTTGCGCAGCTTGTGTAAAAAAGCGCCCTAATTGACCACCACCAAGGATGCCCAAAAAAGCTGGCGGTAATAAAGACTCAATGCGTTGTTTCATAAAGGGATGACTTAACTCAGAGTCATTTGTCGTGCTTTGTCAGTTTGAGCTTGACGATATTTAACCAGTTTTGTATGAATCACTGGATCAGTTAGAGCAATGACTGCTATAGCGTGTAACGCAGCATTGGCAGCACCAGCTTCGCCAATCGCAAATGTTGCAACCGGTATGCCTTTAGGCATTTGAACAATTGATAACAAAGAATCTTCGCCCTTTAAATATTTACTAGGAACTGGAACCCCATACACAGGTACTGTTGTTTTAGCTGCAAGCATTCCAGGCAAGTGTGCAGCACCTCCAGCGCCAGCAATAATAGCTTTTAAACCTCTGGAATATGCTTGTTCAGCATAAGAAAACATGTCGTCAGGCATGCGGTGAGCTGACACTACCTTTGCTTCAAATGGAATCCCAAATTCTTCTAAAACTTGAGTTGCAGATGACATGATGTCCCAGTCGGAGTTAGAACCCATAACCACACCAACAAGAATATTTTTTTCACTGGCCGGAGAATTAGCACTCATTAATTTTGCCCCTCAAACTCTCAAATAGCTATTTTAGCGTGTAAAAGCAGTACTCGATCAATTATTGGGTCAATATTCTTAAAGCTTCTTGGTATTTGGACGCAGTTTTTTGAATTATTTCCTCTGGCAAACGTGGTGCAGGAGGTGTTTTATCCCATACTTTCCCATTAACTTGAGCTGTCTCTAACCAGTCCCTAACAAATTGTTTATCAAATGATGGTGGATTTTTTCCAATGCAATATGAATCTGAAGGCCAAAAGCGTGAGGAATCAGCTGTCAAGATTTCATCCATTAAGATAAGATCACCATCTTGATTAAGACCAAATTCAAATTTAGTGTCCGCTATGAGAATACCTTTTTGAGCAGCATAATCGGAGGCCTCCTGGTATAAACGAATACTAACTTCTTTGATTTGATGAGCTAATTTCTCGCCAATACGTTCAACCACGAGCTCGTATGAAATATTTTCATCATGGTGCCCCAATTCAGCCTTTGCGGCTGGGGTAAAAATAGGCTCTGATAATTTTTGGGCATTTTGCAAACCCTTTGGCAATGTAATACCGCAGACACTACCTGTCTTTTGATAATCATTCCAACCGCTCCCTGCCAAATAACCTCTAACTACTGCTTCAACAAGAATAGGCTCAAGGCGCTGCGTCACAATCGCCCTCCCCTGCACTTGCTCAATTTCACCAATTGCTACTACGCTCTCTGGCTCTATCCCTGTCAAGTGATTTGGAATAACTTTCTCAAGGTGCTTAAACCAAAAATTAGCCATTTGATTAAGAACAATTCCTTTCCCAGGAATAGGATCTTGCATGACCACATCAAATGCCGATAACCTATCTGTCGTTATCATTAATAACAAGTCATCACCTACAGCATAGATATCTCGAACCTTACCCTTTGATATTAAGGGCAACGACTGTATTGTTGTTTCGTAGATTGCTCGCATTAATTAACAACCTGCGTCAGTTCTCCCGAGGTATATTTCTCGACCATCTTTTCTAAAGATAATGGCTTAATTTTATGCGCCTGCCCTTCACATCCAAAGGATATGAATCTTGCCTGGCAAATTAATTTCGCCGCTTCTCGGGCAGGCTTTAAGTAATCTCTAGGATCAAACTTTCCAGGGTTTTCAAAAAGATATCGACGAATCGCAGCTGTCATAGCAAGACGAATATCAGTATCAATATTTATCTTTCTTACCCCGTTTTTAATCCCTTCTTGAATTTCTTCAACAGGTACGCCATAAGTCTCTTTCATATCACCACCAAACTGCCTAATTTCTTTTAATAATTCCTGTGGGACACTGGATGAACCATGCATAACAAGGTGAGTATTTGGAATTCGCGCATGAATTTCTTTAATTCGGTCAATCGCAAGTATGTCTCCTGTTGGTCTTTTACTAAATTTATAAGCCCCGTGACTAGTCCCAATCGCAATAGCCAAGGCATCGCATTGTGTTTTCTTAACAAAGTCAGCCGCTTGTTCAACGTCTGTTAACAGTTGTTCCCTTGTCATTAACCCATCAGCACCATGACCATCTTCTTTGTCACCCTTCATGGTTTCAAGTGAGCCTAAAACACCCAATTCAGCCTCTACAGTTACGCCAATTGAATGTGAAAATTTAACAACCTCTTGAGATACAGCAACGTTATATTCGTAGCTTGCAACACTTTTTCCATCAGCCATTAATGAGCCATCCATCATGACACTGGTAAACCCACTCTTGATTGCAGCCATACAGACCGCTGGAGATTGCCCATGATCCTGATGCATCACAACAGGAATGTGTGGATATGCTTCAACTGCAGCCTCAATTAAGTGCCGCAGAAATGCTTCGCCAGCATACTTTCTTGCTCCTGCTGATGCCTGCATAATGACTGGGGCACCCACGCTGTCTGCTGCCATCATGATGGCCTGAACTTGTTCTAAATTGTTGACATTAAATGCAGGAATTCCGTAAGTATTTTCTGCTGCATGATCTAACAACTGTCTCATTGATACGAGTGGCATACTTTCTCCAACTTATTTATAAAATTATTTAACCTGAACCATTTTTAATGTATTTGTACCGCCCGCCTTGCCCATAGGTTCACCAACAGTCAGCGCAATTGTGTCACCTGAACTTACTGCATGCACAGATTTTAATAAATCTTCAACTTCCTTTAAAGCAACCTCTCGATCAGTACTGCTTTGAATACGAAGAGGGATAACATTTCTATACATTGCCATTGCACGTTGAGTGGCTAGTCTACCCGTAAGAGCAAAAATCGGAATATGAATTTTATGTCGACTCATCCACAAGGCCGTTGATCCAGACTCTGTAAGGGCAGCAATTGCCTTCACTCGCATATGAAAAGCTGTAAATAAAGCGCCCAAAGCTATGGATTGATCAATACTCGTAAAAGTTTGGTCTAAAAAATCATCGTCTAATGTCACTGTTTCAGATTTTTCTGCCGCAGAACATATTGCCGACATTTGCTCAACAGTTTTAACTGGATATTTCCCAGTAGCTGTTTCGGCAGATAGCATCACCGCATCTGTGCCGTCCAAAACGGCATTCGCAACATCACTGACCTCAGCCCTAGTTGGAATAGGACTAGAAATCATTGATTCCATCATTTGAGTAGCAGTAATCACAAACTTATCTGCCTTCATTGCTAGCTTAATCATTCTTTTTTGTAAAGCAGGTACAGCTGCATTTCCAACCTCAACGGCTAAATCCCCTCGTGCCACCATGATGCCATCGGAAGCCTCAATAATTTCTTCTAATGCTCCCGGTTGAATAGCCTCAGCTCTTTCTATTTTTGCTATAAGTCTTACCTCATGCCCCACTTTTGCAGAAATACTTTTAGCTAGACGTCTTGCATTCTTCATATCTTCTGCGTTTTTAGGAAAACTAATCGCGACATAATCAGCGCCCAACTTAATTGCGGTCTCTAAATCTGCAATATCTTTTTCAGTTAATGCTGGCGCTGTCAGACCACCTCCAGCTCGATTAATTCCCTTATTATTCGATAACTCACCACCTAACTCCACGATCGTATGAATACACTCGCCAACTATTTTATCAACACGCATCACGATAAGCCCATCATTGAGTAGTAACTGATCCCCAGGTTTTACATCTTTAGGAAGATCTTTGTAATCTAACCCAACCTGATGAACATCACCCAACACACAATTAGCATCAAGCAGAAATTTTTGACCTACCTCTAAGATCACTTTACCTTCTGCAAATTTACCCACTCTTATTTTTGGTCCTTGTAAATCGGCCATGATGGCAGTTTCTCGTCCTATCTCGGAAGAAAGGTCTCGAATTGTTTTTGCTCGGGCACGGTGGTCGTCAGCTGTGCCATGAGAAAAATTCAATCTCACTACATCAACCCCAGCTAATAACATTTGTTTCAAAATTTCAGGATCACTGCTAGCCGGCCCGAGGGTCGCCACAATCTTTGTTGCTCGGTATGGAATCATTATTTTGCACGCTCTTGTAAAATTGCTACTGCCGGAAGAGTCCTGCCCTCTAGAAACTCTAAAAAAGCACCCCCTCCAGTTGAAATATATCCTACTTGTTTTTCAATCCCATATTTTGCGATCGCTGCCAAGGTGTCGCCACCCCCTGCAATTGAAAATCCCGGTGAGTGAGCAATCGCTGCTGCTAACATTTTTGTACCCCCACCAAATTGATCGATCTCAAATACTCCTAAAGGACCATTCCACACTATAGTTCCTGCATGCGCGATCAATGAAGCAAACTTAGCAGCAGTTTTTGGCCCTATATCTAAAATCATATCGTCTGCAGCTACATCGTGTACAGAAATACGATTTGCTCTAGCCAAGGGAGATAATTCATTTGCAACAACAACATCCTCAGGTATTGGAACACTCGCTCCACGTTTTTCCATCATTTCTATAATTTCTTTTGCCTCACTTACTAAATCAACCTCAGAGAGAGATTTACCTATCGATATTCCCTTGGCCAACATAAAGGTATTTGCAATACCACCTCCCACAATGAGCTGATCTACTTTTTCAGCTAAAGATTTTAATATCGTCAATTTTGAAGAAACCTTAGATCCCGCCACAATTGCTATCAGCGGTCTTTCAGGATGATTTAATGCATGACTCAAAGCATCTAATTCTGCCTCCATCAAGGGTCCCGCACATGCGATAGGTGCATATTTGGCAATACCATGTGTAGTAGCTTCGGCACGGTGAGCTGTTCCAAAGGCATCATTGACATAGATGTCACATAATTTGGCTAACTTTCTCGATAATTCATCATCATCCTTTTTCTCTCCAAGATTGCCTCGACAATTCTCTAAAAGAACAACCTGGCCAGGATTAACCTGAAATCCCCCATCGACCCAATTTTTAATCAGGGGGACTTTACATCCCAAAAGTTCTGCCAAACGATCCGCTACTGGCAATAATGAATCCTCAGCTTTTAATTGGCCTTCTTGTGGTCTTCCGAGGTGTGATGTCACCATTACCGCTGCACCTGCCTCTATGCATAGTTTAATTGCGGGAATTGAAGCTTTAATGCGAGTATCTTCAGTAATTCTTCCAAGGTCATCTTGTGGCACATTTAAATCAGCCCTTATAAAAATTCGCTTTCCAGCTAATTGGTGACTCGCCAACAAGTCTGAAAGACGATTAACTTTTAAAGTGTTTGATATTGGAGTGGTTGGGGACATGATGGTTTATTGTGCTCAAAGTTGGCTTATAGGTAATACTTTAATGGATTTATTAAAAATAATGCTAAGTAGCGTTACTTGGGTGATAATTTTGTAATTATTTATGTGAGATGAGCGTCTGTTTTACAATAGACTTTTAGTTTGAACAGCCTTTAGGAATTCTTATGTCAATGTCTGATCGTGATGGTTTTATTTGGTTTGATGGAAAGCTTGTCCCTTGGAGAGAAGCAAATATCCATGTTCTAACCCATAGCTTGCATTATGGTATGGCTGTTTTTGAGGGTGTTAGAGCTTATAAAACTGATAAAGGTCCTGCTATTTTTCGATTAAAAGAGCACACCAAAAGATTATTTAATTCGGCAAAGATTTTTCAAATGAATATGCCATTCTCAGAAGAGGTTGTTTATCAAGCCCAACTCGAGGTTGTCCGCTCAAATAACCTTAGTTCTTGCTACTTGCGCCCTATTGCTTGGATTGGTTCTGAGAAGCTAGGTATTTCGGCGAAAAGTAACTCAATTCACATGTCTATTGCGGCATGGGAATGGGGCGCCTATCTTGGAGAAGATGGCCTTAATAAAGGCATTAGAGTGAAAACTTCATCTTATAGCAGGCATCATGTGAATGTTTCACTCGTTCGAGCTAAGGCATCTGGTTATTACATTAACTCTATTTTGGCAAACCAAGAAGTGACAGTTCACGGTTACGATGAAGCACTTCTTTTAGATACAGATGGTTATGTGTCTGAAGGCTCTGGTGAGAATGTATTTATTGTTCGAGACGGCGCTCTTTATACCCCTGATTTAGCCTCTTGTTTAGCAGGGATTACGCGTGACGCAATCATCACAATAGCCAAGGATCTCGGAATCCAGGTCATCGAGAAACGAATAACCCGAGATGAAATGTATTGTGCTGATGAAGCTTTCTTTACTGGAACAGCCGCTGAGGTAACTCCAATTCGCGAATTGGATGATCGCCAAATTGGTGAGGGTGGTCGCGGACCAATTACTGAGAAAATCCAAAGTATATTTTTTGACACTGTTTTGGGGAAAAATGACAAATATCGTCATTGGTTAACTATTGTTGAATAATTGAACATGAATAAAAATACTACCCCCATTGAGGTCAGTGCAAAAGATTTACCACTGCATTGCCCCACTGGTGAAACTAAGACTTGGAATCTCCATCCCCGAGTTTTTCTGGATATAGCCCATACGGGTCAAGCAAAATGCCCTTATTGTGGTACTGAGTACTTTCTCCCCGCCGGCGTTAAAGCAGGGCATTAGTCCTCAATTTATATGCCACGAGCACTAGTTATTGCACCCAACTGGATTGGTGATGCAGTAATGACAGAGCCCTTGCTAAGAAATCTGCAGGCTTCTGGCTTGGAAATAGATGTACTAGCTACTCCCTGGGTCAGCGCCGTCTATAAATTATTCCCAAGTGTGAGCGAAGTGATTCAAGCAGACTTTCAACATGGTTTTTTACAATTTAAACAGCGCTTAATGATTGCGAAAAGTTTAAAACTCAACAAATACGATCAAGCTTACATTCTTCCTAATAGCTTTAAGTCATTACTTATTCCTTTGTTCGCAAAAATTCCAAACATATTTGGATATTCCGGTGAACTGCGCAACCTTTTCCTTACAAAGAGTTTGCCCAATCCCCCTAAACAACCAAGACCTCCCATGGTTGAACATTACTTCAATTTGAGTGTCTTGAACCCGCTTAATCATCAGTCCCATTCGCTTATACACTCTCATTTGCCATCGCTGAAGATTAAAGAAGAAGATCTTTTACTTGCTAGAGGCTTATTTAAAAATTTATTCCCGTTATCAACAGAGCTTTTTTTATTGGCGCCAGGAGCAGAGTTTGGCCCCGCCAAACAATGGCCTTATCTTCACTTCCAAGAATTCGCTGCCTTGTTACTTAGCGAATATCCAAATGCAGGTATTTTAATTATTGGAGGTCCAAAAGATAGAGCGATTGGTGACAGGATTATCCACCACTCTCATTTAAGTCCTATGAATTCCTCATCTGGATCACGCATCAAAAATGTTTGTGGCGAAATTTCCTTAGAGCAATCCTTTGGTTTAATCTCAATAGCTCAAGGCCTAGCAAGTAATGATTCTGGCATTATGCATATTGGCGCTGCCTTACAAATACCTCAAATTGCTTTTTTTGGTTCAAGCGACCCCAAACATACTCCACCGCTTTCAGTATTTGCAAAAGCACTTTGGCTAGGTTTGGAATGTAGCCCCTGTCACAAGCGTATCTGCCCATTGGGGCATTTAAATTGTCTGAATCAAATTACACCTGAATCTGCTTTAATAGCGTTAGTTAACTTAACTTCCAAAAAAAGGATATCTGATGTCTAGTCAAGCAAGGTTACTCCAGGATGTTGATGAGGCTGTAGAAGCATGGCGTCTTTGCCTCAGAAAAGGCGATATAGAGCAAGCTCTATCACTTTGGTTTGATGAAGATACGGTCACCTGCATTTTGCCAGATGGGGTTCGTTTAATTGGCCACATACAACTTCGCGAGGGTTTAAGCAACTTAATGAATCGCCCTATTATTTTGGATACACTCACTTCTACATCACATACTTATTTGGGCGTAACTTTTATAGATTCAACGGAAGCGATCCGCTTTGATGAAGAGACTTTAGATCCTTCCTTATTTTTACATATGACGATGATTTTGGTTCAAGGCACAATGGGTTGGAGAATCGCTCACCTGCATTCAAGTCAAGTGCCTAAAGAAGCTATCCAATCTCCATCTCTTATTGGGGACCATGGTTTTCATTAATTAATAGGGTTTTGAATGGACGATCAAGTCATTGCTTCATTAAAAAAGTGGCCCAATATCCCTGAGTGTTACGGTTGGCTCTCTCTTGATCGAAGAGGCGAGTGGAGAATGCTTAATGAATATGCTCAAGTCAACCATTTGCCTGGCGATGTCATTCATCATACGGGCCTAAAAGACTTTATCGTTAGAAATTATGCAAAAGATGAACTCGGCCAGTTCTTTTTTCAAAATGGTCCTCAACGTGTCTATATTTCACTTGCCTACACTCCATGGATTGTTCGACTCACCCCCGATTCAGAAAAGCAATGGCTCATTAGGACAACTTTTGGTCATCAAGTTGACCCTCTTCGATGTTTCTTAGACGAGCATGGGCAGATTTTGATAGAAGCTATGTATACAGCAATGCAACTTAATAAAAATAGCCCTTCTGGCTATGATTCAATTCAGGTCCTATCATTAGGACTTTTGCACGATCATGATTTAGAAATTTTCTCAAATTTCTCTCACGTGTCATCTGATGCTTGTTCTTTTCATGGCGAAATGCATTGGCAAAGCAAGAAAATACCCATAGAGCCAATTTTAACTAAAGATCTTTCTAAGCAGTACCACTTTATTAAAAATCCTCAAGCCGTTGACTAAGTATTTTATTTTTTTATAATGCCCCTGTCTTTTAAATCTTCTAGATAAAGAGATTCTAATTGTCGTGCCCTTGCTTCAACTGCAGATAGTTGATAAAAATCACCATCTCCCTCTTGCTTGGCAATTTTAAGCTGCTGTATTGCAGCAGGTAATGCACCTTCTAGTACATATTTTTCTGCCATCGCAGCATGATATTGCGTCTGCTTATTTTGCACTGCATAGGCCTGCGCCAAAAAATCCCACCATAAAGCAACATCAAACTCAACTTTTGTTTTTCTTTCAAGCCAAGCGATAGCATCATTTGTTTTACCTGCTGCTAGCTGAGCTTTGACAAGAAAAACGCCAGCGGCATTCGAAGTGGGATTTAGAGTCAATACATGCCTAGCGGTCGCTATGGCTAAGTCATATCTTTTTTGCTGTAAGTTAATTTCTGCTTCCGTTAAATCAAAAGTATAAGAAACTCTGTTTATAGTTTGCCCTTGGGATTTAAGTTTTAAGGAAAGTTCTCTGCTTTTTTTGAGTAAATTAATTGACTCATCTAATCTTTTTTGATTAAGAGCTAAAAGAGCTAAGCCATAACTCCCCTGCATGGCTATTATGGGGTTGACTGAATTAGTCTGTTCCATAAAAAATTGAGCCACCTCAACAGGTTCGGTTATACGAGACTCTTGCTCTATCTTGGCTCTAACTTTCATTAGATAAAAATCAATCGATGATGTCGACTGTTTAACTTGAACCCCTCTAACCCTATCCTGCATGTCTGATATTCGATCTATAGTTAGAGGATGGGTTTTTACGTATGAAGGAACTCCACTATCCATAATGACAGTAGCTCGTTGCAAACGCTGAAAAAAGCCTGGCATCCCATTCACATTAAATCCACTTGCATCTAATATCTGAAAGCCAACGCGGTCTGCTTCTCTTTCAGCGTCTCTCGAATAAGCGAGTTGGTTCTGAATTGCGAGAGCTTGCCCTCCAATGGCTAACCCTGACATAGCATTACCGTTACCACCTTTAGCCGCTAATGCTGCGAGTAAAACAGACGCTAAGACAATCATTGTATTGGTTGCACCTTGCCCAGCACCTCGAGCAATATGTTTTTGGGTTATATGCCCAATCTCATGCCCCAATACAGAAGCGAATTCTGACTCATCCTCAGTTAATACAAGTAATCCCGTATGGATCCCAATATAACCTCCAGGTAACGCAAAGGCATTTACACTTTTGTCTCTAACGCCAAAAAATTCAAACCTAGGCGCAAAGGGACCTGTAGCCTGAGATCCTGAGATATTCTGAACACTCGCGCTGGTTGCTAATTTTTTTCCAATTTGATTCAAATAGTCATAAAGGATATAGTCTGACAAATAATCAGGATCTTTACGGATTTCCTGCATTATTTTCTCGCCAAGTTTTTTTTCATCTGCATTCGATAAATCAGAAGCTGAGGCATCGCCTAGGTCTGGAAGACTTATCGGAATTATTCCACCTAAGGGGGGTTCTGGTATGTTATCTTTAATGGGCGATTGAAGAGTCACAGTATCGACTGCCATGGCTAAAGGAACCAAAACTGCTTCAGTTGTTATGAAACAATAGAGAACCAAATAGATTAATTTGCTTTGCAACCTGCTGGTCAACTTATTAGCCTTTAAAATTTATAGCCTCATGAAAAAAAATCATCTCACCCATTTTAACCAAGCCGGTGAAGCTCATATGGTAGATGTCGGTCAAAAACCCTCAACTTCTAGAATAGCTATTGCATCTGGCAAGATTAAAATGCTAGCAGAAACTCTCAAGTTAATTATCGCTGGTCAGCATAAAAAAGGCGATGTTTTAGGAATTGCTCGAGTTGCTGGTATTCAGGCCGCAAAAAAAACAAGCGATCTCATCCCATTATGTCACCCTATTGCGCTCACGCATCTTTCAGTTGATTTTGAGATTGACTCAAAAAAATCTATAGTAACTTGTCTAATTAAAGCGGAAACTATTGGCCCTACCGGGGTTGAAATGGAAGCTCTTACTGGCGTTCAAGTAGCCTTACTGACAATTTATGACATGTGCAAAGCAGTTGACCGTGGCATGGTAATGACTGACATAAAACTTCTTAAAAAGAGTGGTGGCAAATCAGGAGAATGGAAGGCGAAGTAGTAAGTGCCAACTTTAACCTAGTGAAATGCATAAAATATAAGAAAAATTAATGTCTTGCTCATCTCCTGACCAAATGGAGATGCACTATGGCAGCAATTCGTATTCACGGAAAGAAGTGGCAAGTTAGGATTTCACGCAAAGGCCATAAAAGTATTATCAAATCGTTTATCACTAAACAAGATGCCGAACGGTGGGCAAGACAAGTTGAAGTAGAGCTTGATAAGGGTATTTATCTAAATCAAAATCTAGCTGAACGCACTACCTTTAAAGAGCTTATAGAGCGCTATATGGGTGAAGTTACCCCTACCATGCGTGGTGCTAAACCAGACTTAATTAGCTGTGTGGAGTTGTCATCATATTGATAATCCTATGGGAGAGTATTCCCCCATAGGATTTTTCATCTACATTCTGAAGGTAACAAGTTGACTGGTAATGTTGATCCGTTTGCCTTGCAAGACCAATTCCCATTCCATGACTCTTTTATACTTTTACTTGCGAGGTCTATTGCAGCCTTTTCATTTTTGGGATCATTACTAGGGTACAAAATTAGCAAGTTTGTTGCCTCTTGTGTGACTGCTGGGGTGTACTCAATCAGAATTGCCCCGGTGTCTTCAATGTTAATTGACTGTACGCCATGGCTAGGTGAAAATTTGAAAGCCCCTTTTGTCGCCGCTGACATTGATATTGGACCGTTTGATGCATAGGCCTCTGAGACAGCTAATTTTGCTCCTGCGGCCATGCTAAGACCTTCGGCTACTCTTCCTCTTGCAATGTAATCTTGATATTGTGGGACTGCAATTGCTGCCAGAATAGCGATGATCGCAACCACGACCATTAATTCTATTAGAGTAAATCCTTTTTGTTTCTCATTATTGGGAAGGGGGATTGCAGGTAATTCCGCTAAATTTTCTATTCGAACATTTCTAAAAACAAACATATAAGCTCCTTGTTGTAAGTGGGCTTATATGTTGCTTTTATTTTTTGATTGCTAACAGTCTATTGAAATGAAAATCTATTTAAATATCTATCAGACTATTCCTAGTCTTAGGATGAACTATTGCTGTTTTTTTTCTTTAAATAATATCCAACAATCACGACAATAGCTGCTCCAATGATCTGAAATGCAATCTGGGCTTCTTGTAAATGTGACTCAAAATTAACTGTAATCACGGGATCTGTTATAAACATTTGTCCCGCAAGCAACCCTAAAAGAGCCGCTCCTAATACAATAATTATGGGGAATCGATCCATCACTTTGAGAAGCATTGAGCTACCAAAAATGATGAGTGGAATACTAAGCGCAAGGCCAATTAATATAAGCGCTGTTCTAGCCTCAGGAGGTCCATTTTCAGCCGAAGCAGCTACCGCAACAACATTATCTAAGCTCATCACTAGGTCAGCAATGAGGATTGTTCTTATTGCCCCGAAAAGACTTGATTCAGTTGATACTTCTTCGTCATCGCCACTATCTGCCATCAGCTGAATTCCTATATATAACAATAGAATTCCTCCGATAATCTTTAAATAAGGCATCGTTAATAATGTTGCTGCAGTCAAAGTCAAAACAATTCGCAATATGATTGCAGCTGCGCTACCCCAAAAAATAGCTTTCTTTTGGTGTTCTTTTGGCAGGTTCCTAGATGCCATCGCAATAACAACGGCATTATCTCCAGATAAAAGGATATTCGTGAATATGATGCTACCTAGAGCAATCCATAAACTCCATGATGTAAGTATGTCCATATATCTCCAATTTTGTATTTGCTTAAAATTACTATAACTAATAAATTCAAGAAAAAATATTTGTTTAAGTCATTCTAAATAGATTTTCTCAATTTGTAAAAAATGGGAGCATAACCCCCATTTTTAATTTTTTCCAACCTCAATTAGACTCTACTTTAATAAAGCCTTTAACAGTTTAGCCATCTCGGAAGGATTACGCGTTATCGTAAAGCCGCATTCTTCCATTATGGCTAATTTTGCATCAGCCGTATCAGCCCCGCCAGAGATTAATGCCCCCGCATGACCCATTCGTTTTCCAGCAGGTGCAGTAACTCCCGCTATAAAACCAACAATCGGTTTTTTCATATTTGCTTTACACCATCTTGCCGCATCTGCTTCATCAGGCCCGCCAATTTCACCAATCATAATGACGGCATCAGTATCTGGATCATCATTAAATGCTTTCATGACATCGATATGCTTTAAGCCATTAATTGGATCACCGCCAATTCCGACCGCTGTTGATTGTCCAAGACCGATTTCCGTCAATTGAGCTACAGCTTCATATGTCAGGGTTCCAGAACGACTGACTACCCCAATTCGTCCTTGGCGATGAATATGCCCAGGCATAATACCAATCTTGATTTCATCTGGCGTAATAAGGCCGGGGCAATTAGGCCCTAATAATAGAGTTTTCTTTCCGCCTTTTGCTTCTTTCTCTTTCATCTTATTTCGGACTTCCAACATATCTCTAACTGGTATTCCTTCTGTAATACAAATAGCCAAATCCAGATCTGCCTCTACCGCTTCCCATATAGCTGCAGCAGCACCCGCTGGCGGTACATAGATAACAGATACGGTGGCACCAGTTGCTTGTGCAGCATCTTTTACTGTTCCAAAAATGGGTATATTAAATATTGATTCGCCTGCCTTCTTAGGATTTACTCCAGCCACGAAACAATCTTTTCCGTTTGCATATTCCTGGCATTTTTCGGTATGAAACTGACCAGTTTTTCCAGTAATACCTTGGGTTATAACTCGGGTATTTTTATTAATAAAAATTGACATGTAGGTTCCTTAAATTTTCTTATTTAACTGAAGCCACGACTTTAGTCGCTGCTTCAGCCATCGTATCTGCACTAATAATTGGCAATCCAGACTCAGCAAGCATCTTTTTGCCAATATCTTCATTAGTTCCCTTCATACGTACCACGAGAGGAACTGATAGGTTCACTGCCTTACAGGCAGTTATTACGCCATCTGCAATCACATCGCATCGCATGATTCCACCAAAAATATTTACTAAGATTGCCTTAACATGAGGATTTTTGAGCATGATCTTAAATGCTTCTGTTACTTTTTCGGCTGTTGCACCACCACCAACATCTAAGAAGTTTGCTGGCTCTCCACCAAATAATTTGATCGTATCCATTGTTGCCATAGCTAAACCAGCACCATTAACTAAACATCCAATATTTCCATCTAAAGAGATGTAGGCTAAATCGAATTTTGAAGCCTCGATTTCAGCAGGATCTTCTTCATCTATATCGCGATATGCGACTATTTCTGGATGTCTATAAAGAGCATTTGAGTCAAAATTAAATTTTGCATCAAGCGCTTTAATACTTCCGTTTCCTTCAAGGATCAATGGATTAATTTCTGCTAATGATGAATCTGTCTCCATATAAGCTTTGTATAAATTTTTCAACACTTCCTTAGCTTGCTTTTGTGAAGCTAAAGGTACTCCAATACCGTTAGCTAAAGTGCTTGCTTGTTCATCTGACATACCATGAAGTGGGTTAACAAATACTTTAATAATTTTTTCAGGCGTTTTAGAAGCTACTTCTTCAATATCCATACCACCTTCACTAGAGGCCATTACAACAACGGATTGAGTCGCACGGTCGGTCAAAATACCAACGTAATATTCTTTCTTAATATCAGCGCCATCTTCTATAAGAAGTCTTCTGACTAATTGTCCGGCTGGTCCAGTCTGGTGAGTAATTAACTGCATTCCTAAAATAGCGGTAGCGTAAGTTCTTACCTCATCTAAACTTTTAGCCACTTTAACGCCGCCACCTTTTCCACGGCCACCAGCATGAATTTGTGCTTTGACTACCCAAACTGGGCCACCTAATTTCTCTGCCGCCTTCACTGCCTCATCTACGCTAAATACCGGTATTCCGTTCGGGACAGGAACATTAAATTGGCGCAAAATTTCTTTGCCTTGATACTCGTGAATTTTCATGATGATTCCTTTTTGTATTAATTAATTTTTTCTAATCATAGCGACTTAGAATGAATGGCTTGAGACAATTTGTATATCTAGTTTTATTTTCCTACAAAGCGCCCTGGCTTAACTGGGAAGCCATACCATTTTGGGTGGTAAGTTTTTACGGCTTCCCCATCAGTTTTAAGTGCAAAACAACGATTATATTGAAAGGGCAATTCTTGAGGCAAATCCTCTGAGGATTTTTTTTTGGGCGAGACATCTACCTCTCCAACAAAAGCTTGTATCGCTACAGTTGGAAGAATTGAACATAATTCCGTCATGTGGGTACAGCCTTGCATCCCCCCTAGTCGCTCCTTAACATTATTCTTAAAGTTGTCTAGCAAATTAAGGCCAAGTAATTTTTGATACTCTGGCGCTACTTTTTCACAAAAACCAGGATAAGCAACAAAAAGCGGCTCTGCTATTACAGCAACAATGTTCATTCGAAGATCGATAGTAATAACAAACTTCATTTGATGAACTGGGGTTCCCAATTCTCTGAGCCCAGACATGAGTTTGAAATCCTTACCCTTAGTATCTGTAATTGAAGATTCAATATCCCAAAGGCCATCTGGACGTTTGTAGACCTCGGCCTGCAAAATTCTTCTTTGGACCAAGGTGCGCTGGGTTAATTGAGAATCGGAATTTGGGGAATCAGACAATTGTTAAAAACTCAGGTTGCTAAATATACCGATAGTCTAGCATTGTGGCGAGAATTTATGCGTGTTTTCCCTTAATAATGCGAAATACAAGCTCCCCATTAAAACCTCTACTCATCAAATAACGCATTTGTCTTGCAATTTCCTTTTGTTCGGTGGCTATGACACCAAATTTTCTCTCCCACAAGGCCTGAGCTCTCTCAAATTCAGAGGATTGAAGTGGTTTTAAAAAATCAGCCTTTGTTTCAGCATCAATATGGTGCATCGCAAGTTCTTGGGAAAGTCTTTTAACACCATATTGATTTGATTTTCGAAGTATTAAACTTTCAACAAAACGTTCGTTAGATAACAAATTTTTGTCTAGAAGTTGTTGAATTACTTGATTGATTTGTTCCTCAGATTCAGCATGAGGAGCTAATTTACGCTTTAACTCCTCAATACTATGTTCTCTATAGGATAAAAAACGAATAGCTCGTCCAATCAGACTTAGCTGTGGACGAGTTTTCTTGTCCAGCAACTTATCTTCAGGCTTCTGGGCTTTCAACTTCATCTTCACTAACATCAGACAAGACTGCTGCCGATCCCTTCACTCCTAACTTTGTTCGAATCAATCCTTCTATTTCTTTAGATAACTCTGGGTTAGCTTTTAAAAAGTCTCTGGAATTGTCTTTTCCTTGGCCAATTTTTTCACCTTTATAGCTGTACCATGCGCCAGACTTCTCAACAATGTCGGCCTCTACACCCATATCAATAATTTCTCCTTCTCGGGAGATGCCAGTTCCATACATGATGTCAAAGATGGCCTCTCTAAAGGGGGGAGATACTTTATTTTTAACTACTTTCACCCTTGTTTCATTTCCAACATTGTCATCGCCTTTTTTAATGCTGCCAATCCTACGAATATCCAAGCGCACTGAGGCATAAAACTTCAAAGCATTACCGCCGGTAGTTGTTTCTGGGGAGCCAAACATGACTCCAATTTTCATACGAATTTGATTAATAAAGACAACCATCGAATTAGTACGTTTAATAGTCCCCGTCAACTTCCTAAGAGCTTGACTCATTAAACGTGCCTGAAGGCCGGGTAATGAATCTCCCATTTCACCTTCTATCTCTGCTTTTGGCACAAGAGCAGCCACGGAATCAATCACAATCATATCTACAGAACCCGATCTTACGAGGGCATCAGCAATTTCTAAGGCTTGTTCACCCGTATCCGGCTGTGAGATAAGCAAGTTATTTACATCTACCCCTAACCTCGCTGCATATTGCACATCTAAGGCATGCTCAGCATCTATAAATGCACATGTCCCACCAATTTTTTGCATTTCAGCTACTGCATGCAAGGTTAAGGTTGTTTTTCCTGAAGATTCTGGGCCATATATTTCTATCACACGTCCGCGTGGTAAACCCCCAACACCTAAAGCTATGTCCAGTCCAAGTGACCCGGTTGATACCACTTGAATATCCTGAGCAATTTCTGCGTCTCCGAGACGCATAATCGAACCCTTTCCGAATTGTTTTTCAATTTGGGCTAATGCTGCAGATAGGGCTTTCTGTTTTTCACTGCTCATCCCCGTGAAATCTGAGCTTGCTTGACTATGTGGGTTTGTTGGACCTGCGCCAACTTTAGACTTTTTATCATCCATTTTTCTTCCGATCATTATTCCGTCTTTTCTCTTAGGTTAGGTTAGTTAATCCACTTTTTTAGTACTGTATAGATAAACAGTACTAATTGCAACTTTTTTCTTTTTGGTTTTTTACTACACTTCATTTTTACTAAAAGGCTTGCCCCTTTGAGATTTACTATAGCTGGATTTAATGACTTTGATCGAGCAGCAGAATTAAATCTTTGCCTTATATTCTGTAGTAATTTTCTTATTTGACCTATGTCAACTTTGAAGTCTAGTTTCAGACGTAATTTATCGGGAATTACCCTAAATTTAGGTTTGTTTTTAAATATTGCCACGCATAATGCTTATTCAACACTATTTTTCATCCTACAGGAGCTTTTATGTCTGAAACAATCGCAAAGGGTAGTGCGCCTACTAAGTCAGCGCCAATGACCGCTGAGGAACGTAAAGTTATTTTTGCTTCCTCCCTTGGTACAGTCTTCGAATGGTACGATTTTTATATTTATGGGACACTTTCACTGGTTATCGGTAAAGCTTTCCTTTCCCCGTTAGATCCTGGTAGTCAAGCTATTATGACCCTATTGATATTTGCGGCAGGATTTGTTGTACGTCCTTTCGGTGCGATAGTCTTTGGACGTTTGGGCGATCTGGTTGGTCGGAAATATACATTCCTCATCACCATTATGTTAATGGGCTTGTCTACTTTCGCGATTGGTTTTTTACCTGCCTATAACCAAATTGGTGTTTGGGCTCCAATTATCCTGATTACACTTCGTATGTTACAAGGACTTGCACTTGGGGGAGAATATGGCGGCGCTGCAACGTACATTGCAGAGCACGCTCCACATGGTAAAAGAGCATCCTATACCTCATGGATTCAAACTACTGCCACACTAGGTTTAGTAATGTCTCTAGTGATGCTTTGGGTTTTAGGAAACCTAGGCATTAATTTCGTTGATCCAGCTAAAGGCTCTGACTGGTGGGCAGGTTGGAGAATTCCATTTATATTCTCTATCGTATTACTGGGAATTTCTGTTTGGATTCGCTTAACTTTAAGTGAATCACCCGCTTTCCAAAAGATGAAGGAAGATGGCAAGCTCTCTAAATCACCACTTTCAGAGTCCTTTGGACAATGGAAAAATCTCAAAATTGTCTTTTTAGCCCTTTTTGGATTAGTTGCTGGACAGGCTGTTATTTGGTACGGTGGTCAATTCTATGCACAGATCTTCCTAAGAGACTTGGTTAAGATTGATCCCAAAGTAGTGAATGAGCTACTTTTATATGGACTCTTGCTTGGAACTCCTTTCTTCATTGTTTTCGGTTTTCTCGCTGACAAGATCGGTCGAAAGATCATCATTATGCTTGGCCTATTGTTGGGTGTAATTTGTTACATCCCAGGAACGCCTGTTTCGATTTTTTCGGGCTTAGTTCACTATGGTAACCCTGCACTTGAGAAGTCTATGATAGAAAGTCCAGTTAGTATCTCTGCTAATTTAGAAGATTGTTCCTTCCAGTTTAATCCTACGGGCACGTTAAAATTCACTAGCTCTTGCGATATTGCCAAGCAAACCTTAGCCGCAAACTCTGTGAATTACACAACAGTGGCTTCAAATGCTGGACCGGGGACGATGGCTAAAATTAAAATTGGCGATAAAGAAATTGAGTCCTTCACTGGTGAACTGAATGCTGATAAGAGTTTCACAAAAGAAACCCTTGAAAAAGTAGCCGCATTTAAAAAGGAAGTTAGAACTGCACTAGATGACGCGAAATACCCAGCCAAAGCTGATCCTACTCAGATTAATCGTCCGATGATTGTCTTGCTATTGACGTTCCTGATGATCCTAGTAACCATGGTCTACGCTCCAATCGCAGCATTATTAGTGGAACTCTTCCCAACCCGTATTCGATATAGCTCGATGTCATTGCCGTATCACATCGGTAATGGTTGGTTTGGAGGCTTCTTACCCGCTATTTCAACTGCACTTGTTTTAGATAAAGGTAGTATTTTTGCAGGACTCTGGTACCCAGTGATTATTGCTGCAATTACATTAGTCATTGGAACGCTATTTGTTCCTGAAACTAAAGACGTTGACATTTACGCTAATGATTAATTAGCTATGTCATAAAAGCCCGACTCATCGTAGTCGGGCTTTTTTTTGTCCTTTTCCAGCAGCGCCTATTTGTCTCGTTTCCATTTGCTGATTTTAGTCATGATTAGCTATTTCAATTTGAACTTCATTCCTTCGCCAAAAGGGTAGCGTCCATGGTGGGTTATAGCTAGCCATTTGAGGTCGACCTATTGTCTTATAACCCTTATGAGCCATCCATCCTAAAAGCTCATCCGTTTTTTTCAGAGATTTTTCTTCTCCCATATATCCCGAAAAACTTATTACAGCCATTTTTCTTCCAGGAATTTCTCGAATTTTTACATCCGGGTTTTTTGGTCTTGGCAAAGTAGAAAAGGTATATTGACTTGGCATCGTAAATTGAACGCGCCACTGGTTGTTTTCATTTCCTTCCAATGTGACTGGGGCGGTCATAGCTATCTTTTGAGGTTCTAAAGTAACAGGCGCTGTCATAGCTATTTTCTGGGACTCATTTGCGTCAACTTTCTCATTGTTGCCAAAAATAAAGTCTGCAATCATTCTAAAACCTTTATTACCCGAGCGGCCCATATCTCCTTCAACATATACCTCAGCAATCAATTGCGAGTCATACTGGCGAATTTCAAAATTCCCCTCTTTTTCTAGAGTCACAAATCTTGGCTCTTCTGTTGCCATCACATGACCCCCATATATTCCAATTGTTAAGACGAATAATCCGATAAGTCGTTTCATAATTACTTTCTAATGATTTTCATATTTATAATTGATTTTACCTATCTGACTTTATTAGTGGTTTAGATATATCTTTTTACATACATCAATAGCATCAGCAATTTAATAAGGGATACTCAATGTTAATCCAAGCCGACAAATTAAAAGAAATAATTGATTCAAATCCCAATCAATTGATTATTTTTGATTGTAGACATGACCTTGTCAATACCAATTGGGGGTACCAAGAGTATTTAAAAGGTCATATCCCTCGAGCAATATTTGCAAACCTAGATACAGACTTATCGGGTAAAAAAACAGGGAATAATGGCCGCCATCCTCTACCTCAAATGAATGATTGGCTAAGCACCTTAAATTCTTGGGGACTCAATAAAGACAGTCTCGTGATCATGTACGATCAAAACGAATCAACATTTTCTGCTCGTCTTTGGTGGATGCTTAATAAATCTGGATTTAAAAATCTCCAACTCCTTGACGGAGGATTTAAAGCATGGTGCAGTTTAGATTTGCCAATAGAACTAGCTGCTCACTCAGCTAAATCGTCTAAGCTCCTATCTCTTGAAGATATTCCGAATAACTTTAATGACCTAAAGCTGATGACAAGTGTTAAAGAAAATCTAGCAAGTAAGGACTATCTTGTACTTGACGCACGCGCTCCTGAAAGATTTAAAGGAGAAGTAGAGCCGCTTGACCCTGTTGCTGGACATATTCCTAATGCCAGTAACCGCCCTTATAAAGAAAATCTAAACTCGGATGGTACTTTTAAAAGGCCAACTGAGCTCATGAATGACTTTTCGAAACTTGGTATTTCCAATAACAAAGTCATTCATCAATGTGGGTCTGGAGTTACCGCCTGCAACAACTTATTTGCGATGGAACTTGCTGGTATAAGAAATTCTAAGTTATATGCTGGAAGTTGGAGTGAGTGGTGTAGCAATCCCGAAAACCCTATGAGTCAAGGTTAACTAAATAGATCCCCAACCTAGACTGAGTGAAACTTGGTAAGTGATAAACGATGCAACATACGCTAGAACAAATAAATAGGTCAGCATGATTGCTGGTATTTTAATGCCGCCTGTTTCTCGCTTTACAGTAGCTATCGTTGATAAACATTGTGGGGCAAAAACAAACCAAGCTAATAGTGATAGTGCAGTGGCAAGACTCCAACTATGGGATATGACTGGCAATAACGCCTGTGCAGTATCTGCTTGTTGACCAGCTATTGCATACACAGTCCCTAAAGAGCTCACAATAACTTCACGAGCCGCCATACCTGGAATTAAAGCAATGCTAATTTCCCAATTAAATCCAATCGGTGCAAATATTGTCGTGAGATATTTTCCAAGCATTCCTGCAAAGCTATACTCTATCGCCGGTAACTGCGCATTTTCTGGTGCAGATGGAAAACTCGCTAAAAACCATAATGCAACCGTCAAGAACATAATTGTGCCGCCTACGCGTCCTAAAAATATTAAGGTTCTTTGCCACAACCCAATCAAAATATTTCGAACTCTCGGCATATGGTAAGTTGGCAATTCCATCATGAGTGGTTGAAAATTACTCTGAGTACTTGTTAGTTTTTTAAGCACCCAGGCAACAAGCATTGCGCCAACAATTCCCATTAAATAAAGAGCAAATAACACTAGACCTTGTAACTGAATGCCTAAAGTAAGTTTTTTTTCTGGGATAAACGCAGCTATCAGTAATGCATATACAGGCAATCTTGCAGAACATGTCATCAAGGGAGCGATAAGTATCGTAACTATTCTGTCACGCGTGTTTGTAATAGTTCTGGTTGCCATGATGCCAGGAATTGCACATGCAAAGCTTGAGAGAAGAGGAATAAACGATCGCCCCGATAAACCTACTGCACCCATTAAGCGATCTAATAAAAAAGCAGCGCGAGGAAGGTAACCAGATTCCTCTAAAATAAGAATAAAGAAAAACAAAATTAGAATTTGCGGAAGAAAAACGATGACGCCACCCATTCCTGCGATGAGGCCATTGACCAATAAACTTCTAACCCAATTATCTGGAAAGATTAAAGTCACTCCTTGACTACACCAATCTGTTGCCAGTTTAATCATATCCATTGGCCATACGGCCCAAGTAAAGACTGCTTGGAATATAAAAAACAGTAGCAAGGCCAAGATAATTAGACCATAAACAGGGTGAAGCAAGAAATCATCGATCCTATCACTAACAGGGTCTGGCACGATCTTATCTAACCCAAGGCGCCTTAGTATCCCTTGAACAATTTGGTTATCTATTTGAGCAAAGCTTTGGAGACCACTTGGGCTTTCTGGGGCTATTTCACTTAACCCTTTTTTACTCCAATCTATTTCAATTAGATATTTTCGAAGAGCCTGATCACCTAAGTTTTTAATACCCACCGTTGACACAACAGGCATTTCTAATTCTTGAGATAGTTCTTCAACATTAATTTCAATGCCACGCTTAACAGCAACGTCGACCATATTCAGCGCAATAATACAAGGTAAGCCAAGTCTTTTAACCGCCAAGGCAAGTCTTAAGTTCCTTCGTAAATTAGTTGCATCCAGGACGCATATAACAAGGTCTGGTACTTTTTCTCCAGAAGCTTTTCCCGCCAGTACATCACAGGTAACCCTTTCATCTATGGATCTTGGGTATAAACTATAAACTCCCGGTAGATCTAAAACTCGAAGTGTTCTTGAAGACGATACAACACAGCGTCCCTCTTTTCGCTCTACAGTAACCCCAGCATAATTAGCAACCTTTTGCTTTCCACCAGTTAAGAGGTTGAACAAGGAAGTCTTGCCACAATTAGGATTGCCTACTAAAGCAACCAACGGATCTTTTGGGAAAAAATGAACTTGGTTTTCTGTCATAAGATTTATATGCCAACTTCAATTAATGAGGCTTCTTTTTTCCGAATGGCAAAGGTTGATAATCCAATACGCACAATGATTGGATCACCGCCAAACGAATTTTTTCTCAAAATAATGACTTGTTCACCCGGTATAAACCCAATGTCTTCGAGTTGACTCGTTAGCTCAGGATAATCTACTAATTGACCAATAGACTTTACTCTTTGAGCCTGCCCGACCGGTAAATCATTAAGATTCATAATTAGAAAGACTCAAATAGAATTATTATAAACGAGAATCGTTATCATTAGTAATAAGAAATGGCTATAAGTACATCTCAACGCCGACTTGACGGCTAATTTGGGTAGAGAAGACGGTTAGAAATCTAAATTCTTTTGGTTTTTTATTTGGAGTAAATTTGCATTTTGATCGGCAATTGAGGTCTCACGTTTACCTGCAATTACTAGAATATGATCTCCTGCTCTTATCGCACCTTCTTTAACAACACTTAAGTACCATCCAGAAAATTTAGATTGAACCATGGCTTTTGCGGCGCCCTTATATTCCATCTTTATATTAAATTTAAAGCAAGGTTCTCTGAGTTCTGTCACTTCAAAAACAGCCGAACCCACCTCCCACCGGTCTCCTACAAAAACATCTTCTTCAGTCACCCCTTGAACCGTTAAGTTCTCACCCAAAGCTCCAAAGTTAAGTGGCTCACTTTTTTTAATTTCTCGTCGTAATAATTGATTCCAAAAAGAGTAATGCTCATGAGGGTAAACATAGACTGCTTTTCGAACACCACCATGAACTGTTAAATCAGCTTGTTGATCTCCATTAATACCATTTAACTTTATATTAACAACAGCTCTATTGTTTAAGTGGCTAATAGATGATTTGTTAATGCCTGACTTAACAGGCTTTGACGAATCATTCTTCGGCAAGAGGATGTCTTCTATCTTGCCTATGGAGATCGATATCACTTGAATAGTTAACATGATTTCTTTCATGAATATGGAATATGTTCATCCTAACCTTAAGGCAAGGTAAAGAACTTATTACACGCCCCCGGATACATCAACTACTGCACCAGTTGTGTAACTTGATTCATCAGATATTAACCAACTGATTGCCTTAGCGACCTCAATAGCTTGTCCTACCCGCTTCATTGGAGCATAAGTCGCAGCCTTTTGAACGCGATTTGGATCACCACTACTTAGATGAATTTCAGTATCAATCATACCTGGCCTGATCACATTTACCCTAATACCTTGATCTGCTGTTTCCCTCGCCAATCCAATCGTAAAGGTTTCTATAGCTCCCTTAGACGCAGCATAATCCAAGTAGAGATTAGGTGCGCCCGATTTGGCTAATGCCGTCGAGACATTGACGATAACTCCCCCCCGACCACCATTTTTGGTTTGCATCCGCTTTACAGCTTCGCGCGCGCAAATCATAGCGCCTATGGTATTGATAGAAAAAATTCGCTGGATTCTTTCAAAGTCCATATGCTCTAATGTCGACTGCAAAGATATGATCCCAGCATTATTAACTAGCCCATCTATATAACCAAAAGATCTTTCTGTCTCTTCAAATAATCGAATCACATCTTTTTCTTTTGAGATATCTGCTTGAACCACAATGGCTTGGCCATGACAAGCAGTTATTTCTCCAAGCAACTCATACGCAGCGCTTTCATTTGTGTTGTAATTGATGCACACTGAGTAACCATTACTAGATAATAGCTTTGCCGTTGCGGCCCCAATTCCGCGGCTAGAGCCGGTAATTAAAATAGTTTTATTCTTCGGTAATTCTTGCCTTGCCGTGTTCAACTCCATTGGAGTCTCCTCTATATCTTTTATGCTTAATCCAAATTAACTCTAGTACCCTCTAAAAGAAGAGATAAAATGGAACAAATACAATCTTTTGCCAATAATGATCACTATATAACTTCTAAGAAAAATAATGACAACCCATACGCAAATTAATATTAATCGTAAACCATTAATCATAGCTCTCGCGGCACTTCTTTTAGGCGCATTCTTCCTGACTCAAACGGTAAGCCCAAAGCAGGGTGCATTGTGGGTTGTGGGCGGCTTACTCGGTATTTCTCTATACTTCGCATCCTTTGGCTTTACCCAAGCTTGGCGTGTTTTTGTTGCAGATCAACGTTCTGCAGGACTTCGCGCACAAATGGTCATGCTTGCCATAGGGGTGATTTTATTCTTCCCTTTTATAAGTGAGGGGAGTCTAATGGGTCAATCTGTTACTGGAAATGTCTCCCCCGTAAGCATGTCAGTGGTTATTGGAGCCTTTCTTTTTGGAGTGGGTATGCAATTAGGCGGGGGATGCGCCTCAGGCACTTTATTCGCAGTTGGCGGTGGGAATACCCGCATGATTATTACCCTCGTATTTTTCATAGTCGGCTCAGTCATCGGTGCTTACACTTTTACTTGGTGGTCTAATCTACCGGGCTTTTCTCCTTATTCTATGATTAGTCATTGGGGATTATTCCCAGCTCTTCTTAGTAATTTATTATTTTTTGGGCTGATTGCTGGTGTTACTGCCTATTTTGAAAAACGCCGCCACGGAAAGTTAGAGCCAATAGGTCGTATTGAAAACAACTCATTATCAATTATTCATGGGCCTTGGCCAATCGTCTGGGGAGCTATCGCCTTAGTAGTATTAAACTTTGCCACTCTCGCCCTAGCAGGAAAACCTTGGGGTGTAACCTCAGCATTCGCTTTGTGGGGCTCTAAAATTTTATATGCCACTGGAGTTGATGTAACTCAATGGGCTTATTTTGCAAAGAACCCGAAAGTCATTACAGCCCCGTTAACTCACGATATTACTTCGATGATGGATTTTGGAATTATGCTTGGAGCTGTTGTAGCGGCGAGTGCTGCAGGTAAGTTTGCTCCTTTCTGGACAATCCCTAGGCAAGCAATTATCACTGCAGTCATTGGCGGCTTACTTCTTGGCTTTGGTGCTCGACTATCCTATGGTTGCAATATTGGAGCATACTTTAGTGGCATTATTTCTGGAAGCGTTCATGGTTGGCTATGGCTACTCTGCGCATTTTTAGGAAGTACTTTGGGGGTGTATTTACGCCCAATATTTGGGCTTGCTGTTGAGAAGACTCCTAAACTCTCAGCCTGCTGAATCTCAACCACCTTACCTTTAGAAAAGAAATCTTATGCAAAAAAATAAAATTGGTTTTATAGGCCTTGGGATTATGGGCGGAGCTATCTCAAAAAATCTTTTAGATGCGGGATTTGATGTCCTTGGATTTGATATTTCCGCATCCGCTACCGATCGCCACCAAGCGAATGGCGGAACAATTGCAACCTCTATACAAGACGTTTGCGAACAGGTTAATGTCATTTTTACCTCATTGCCAACTGAAAAAGCTTTAGCTGACGTGATTCAAGGACTTAATGGAGTGTGTTCTGTAAAGGGTAGCCAAATTATTATTGAAATTAGCACTATGCCACTCAGCCTAAAGATCGAACTGGAAACAGCATTATCAAAAGCAGGAAAGAAAATGTTAGATTGCCCTGTCAGCGGAACTGGAGCGCAAGCTATATTAAAAGATTTAATCGTTTTTGCTAGTGGAGAACAATCTTCCTATGACGTTGTGAAAGATATTTTTCCAGGAATGTCTAAGTCTCAATTTTTCCTTGGGGATTTTGGGAATGGCTCAAAAATGAAATTCTTGGCTAATGTTCTCGTTGGGATTCATAATGCAGCGGCTGCAGAAGTGTTTGCGTTAGCAGGTAAAGCAGGAATTAATTTAAGCGATGTGTATGAAGTGCTTAAGGACAGTGCTGGAGCATCAAAAATGTTTCAAATGCGAGGCCCTTTAATGGTGAACAATGACTACGACAAAGTCACTGCTACAGTAGATACTTTCATGAAGGATTTATCAATCATTTCAAAATTTGCAGCTGACCTCAAATGCCCAACGCCATTATTTGATGTTACACATCAACTGTATTACGCCACCTTGAATCAAGGTTTAGGGCAAAAAGACTCAGCATCAGTTTGCGCCTTAATGGAGAAACTTGCCGGCGTTAAGCGAGATTAAAAAGGAAGTAAGTTTTTAATTACTTCCTTGCTCAATTTTAGATTCTCTAACTATTCTCTCGAATTTTCTTTGCTCACTAGAAAAATATTCTGCAAAATCTTCTGGGGATCCTCCCTTGGGATAAATACCTTGTTTTTCTAACTTAGCTAAAGTTTCCGGGTCTTTTAGTGCAGCCTGAAATGCCGCATTTAATCGATCAACATAAACTTTTGGAGCACTAGGTGGCAAAAATACGCCAAACCAAGTATCCACCTTCATTCCGGGATAACCAAGTTCTGCCATTGTAGGGATTTCGGGAGCATCAGCTAAGCGATTTGGAGCAATTACCGCCAAAGCCTTTACCCTTGAACCTTTAATTTGTGGAATTGCTAAGGAAGTGGTGATATAAGAAATTTGAGTTTGACCTGAGGCTGCTGCAGTTAAGGCATCAGGAGAAGTTTTATACGGAATATGGAAGAGTTTAATTTTTGCCTCAAGATTAAACAGTTCACCAGCCAAATGCCCCATACCACCGATTCCCCATGAAGAATAGTTAAAAGCTTCAGGTGGATTTGATCTAGCCATTGCAACAAACTCTTTTAAACTATTTGCTTTCAAATCGTTATTTGCAAGCATGATGATGTAAACATTACCTAGATGGATAACAGGTACAAATTTTCTTGGATCATAATTAATTTTTCTTAAATAGGGATTTGCCGCAACAGATGCTGAAGAAAAGACCAGGGTGTAACCATCTGGCTTTGCGTGCATTACAAGCTCTTCACCTAAAACACCATTTGCTCCTGGTCTATTATCTATTATCATAGGCTGACCTAGGAGCTTAGTCATAAATGGCTGAAGTGTTCTAGCAAATACGTCTGACGTGCCTCCAGCTCCCATTGGGATGATCCATGTAATAGGACGACTTGGATAATTACTATCTTGAGCATTACTCAGAAAGACTTGAGAGAGAAATAAAGCAAATAATATGCGAACAAAGTATTTCATGCGGCCTCCAAAAGGAACTAGGAAACCTATCCTTGCCAATTGAAAGGATAGGTCTTATTTTTAAATTATTCGATCAGTTTACTTTATTTCTAGAGCTCAAGAAATAATACGGATTTCACAAGTTTGTCAGTTTAAAAGATTAGGATATGTGCTTAGTCCCATGCAAACCACTGGCAGCATCTTTACATGTGAAAAATACACAATCTGCATCCTGAGTTGCAGCCGCTTTATGCAGTTTATCAGCTGGTATATATATTAAGCCACCGGGGCCAACTAGCTTTTTCTGGTTTTCTATAAAAAATTCTATATGCCCCTCTAATATGTATATCCATTGTTCGTTGGCGTGACTATGTAAATCTGCAGACTTCCCAGCGGGCGCCCTCATCACTGCAACGATCATTCGATCTCCTTCGACGCAACCTCCAAATACTGGCGAATAATCGGGCCCACCTGAAATTTGATTAACGCTATTTAGGTCAAAGAAAAATTCTCCAGGACTAGCTCTTTTTGCTCCAGGTGTTCTTGCCACAGGATTCTCATTAATCTTTGTATTTGTACTCATGCTATGTTCTCCATTGTTTATATTTTTATTTATTTAGCTAATTGAATATCTACCCAGCATTTTGATATGCGTAGATACTACTATAATATAAGGATAGGAAGCTTTGCCAAGAAGTGCAACTTATTGCCTTTTTTTCCCATGCCAATTGGTGATCAGTGACCAAATAATTCCTACTAAGATACCTACAGCGAGGTTAAATACGACTGTTAATCCAAAGACACTATAAATTGAAATACGCTCTGAAACTTTAAATTGGGTTGGCTTGAGTAATTTATCCCATTCCCCCATGTTAATGGCTACATAAATTAAGATTGCAGCTAAGCATGCGAGCGGAATAAATTGTGCAAGCTGGCTCGCAAAACATACAATCAAAACCAAAGTCAATGAATGCACAATGCCTGCGATTGGTGATGATCCCCCACTATGAATACTCGTTACCGTTCTGGCAATCGTTCCGGTAGCTGGCATCCCCCCAAAAAAAGGAAGTAAAAAGTTCGTTAAACCTTGCGCTAATAGCTCTTGATTTGAATCATGTGATGTATTTGTTATTTCGTCTGCAACTTTGGCGCACAATAAAGACTCAATTGCTCCCAAAATGGCTAAAGTTAAAATGGGAGTTAATAAATGTAGAATATTTACTGAATCAAACTGAGGGATGGTCCAAGATGGCAAGTGATCTGGAATGCCTCCAAAACGACTTCCAATGGTTTCTAAGGGTAGATCCCAAAGTTTTGCAGTAACAGTCGCAAAAAAAAGTACTAGGAAAGTTTCTGGCACTCCTCCCACAAAGCCTATGTGTCTTCTAATTTTGCGCCATGAAATTAAGAACAATAAACATATCAAAGATGTTCCTAAAGCCAAAGGTTTGAAGTCTGGTAGGTGGATAATAATTTCACGAACCATTCCAAAAAAATCAGCTGGTAGTTCGTTGGTTAATCCTAAAAAATCCTTTATTTGACTCAGTCCAATCAGGATTGCTATGCCATTAGTAAAGCCGTAAATTACAGTTTGAGGGATATGTTTAATCAAGTTCCCTAACTTTAATAGCCCCATTAAAACCAAAATCAAACCTGAAAGACCCGTTGCTATCAGCAAATTAGCCAACCCATAATCATGCAAAATACCATAAATAATAATAATAAAAGCACCCGCTGGTCCTCCAATTTGGACTCTACAGCCACCAAATATCGAAATTAAAAAACCCGCAATGATTGCTGTATAAATTCCGACCTCGGGCTTTAAGCCACTAGCTATTGCAAAGGCCATAGAAAGAGGAAGCGCAACTACTCCCACTGTAATTCCAGCAAAAATATCCTTAATTAACAGCTTTTGAGTGTACCCTTCCCAAGATTGAAGAATATTAGGTTTAAAGTTCATCCTTCGACTATATTCCCTTTACCCCGCTCTAAGCTTATTTTCGGTTTCTCACTCCCCGAGGTGGTTTGCTTTACTAATTAATCCTCTGAACGACAATTCCCAATTGCCCCAATCAATAGCGCTTGGGAGTTGATCAGTATGCTATAGTGTTTGTACATATTATAAAAAAAATAATCTTATGTTCTTTGAAAAAATATTAAGACTTGGGATTTTTCCTTTTGTCTTGATTACATCTTACTTAGGAGACACAAACCTCTTTTCTTTTACGAGAAAAGTTCCTTGCTTATTTCAATATCTTTTTGACTTTGACTGTTTTGGTTGTGGAATAACGCGCTCATTAATACTTTTGCTCCATGGAGATTTTCTTGGTTCATTTAATATGCATCTTTTGGGTGTGCCTGTATTTTGTTGTCTTTTAGTTAGTTTTATTCACGAATTAAGAAATTTAAACAAAGGGGAAGTGTATGTCTGAATTTACCGCTATGGAACAAGCAATGATGACTAAAGATTTTAGTGATCAACAAAAGATGCTTTTTATGTCTCAATATGACTCTGTAAAAAAAGATTCTGGGACTGTTTTAGTTCTGGCGGTTCTTTTTGGGTTTTCAGGTATAGATCGGTTTATGCTCGGTGATGTTGGCTTGGGAATCGCAAAATTACTCACTTTCGGCGGGTGTGGCATTTGGGCAATTGTGGATTGGTTTACTGCCAAATCACGGACTAATGATTACAACAGAAAAAAAGCAATGGAAATTTTTCAGGCTATCAAAATGACTGCAAACTAATTTCTATTGAGAGATAACTTATGAACAAAAAACCAACAACTATCTCTGTATTCTTTTTGACTACCTTGTCTTTAACCTTTCTTTTTGCGGCGTGTTCTTCGAATAACACAGCGACCGAAGATGGGAAAAAACTAGGTGAAATAGGGTGTAAAAGCCTAAAAATTTCTCAAAAATATCAGAATGATTTGAATAATCCCGCCCTGTTATCTGAAATAGCTGAAATTACAGTTGAAATGGCGAAATTAACTTCACTTGAGGAGAAATATAAGGCACTGCCTAAAGATAGCAAAGAAAGTATTGCCTTTGGTGTTGCCATTAACAATGCAATGGCAAACTGCAAATAGAATCATTCAAGTAGGGTGTCAAATTTTGATCCCCTACTTGCATGCAATTGACTCTAACCAACGCAGGAGGTGCATCTGTGAAGAGTAAACCTACAAAAATTATTCTTTTGGGTATTTGTCTGTCAATTGTTATTTGGCTCATGGGTTACTCAATTGCGCCAGACAAGAAAGTATTCTTAATGAATATGAGCTGGATTTACCAAGTGTTTTGGTTGCCCGTTCATCTGATATGCGCTTTTTACGCAATCCGAATTTATCAAATTGCTGTAGAGAGTTGCAAACAATCCCCGTCAACTGGTTCTGCCAGAAAATATCTCAGTTATTTCTTAAAGAAACTCTTAATTTCAACATTCGTGGTGATTCCATTTCTGATTATGGATGGAATCGATGGTTACCAAATGGTCATTGAACAATATATCGAAATGGGTCAATCTGGATGGCTAATGCTTGGGATTTGGAGTATAGAGTGGATAGCCACAGGTTTTTTATGGATACATGTTTTACTAACGCTAAAACTAACTATTGAATTTTATAGCGAAGAATACGTTCTTGAGCACTTAGACCAAATTCTACTCACTAACAAAAATCTACCACTTTTAATTGCTGGTGTTCAAAACTCAGTTGTAATTTTTATCTATGGCCTTGCCACCTTTGGATATATTTTTCTTGTGGGTGGAGAGGCCTCAGATTTTGTAGCCCTGGGTATTTCAGCAATTTTTGTTTTAATAGCCTTTTTAGGGGGCTTATTGATTTTAAAGATTCGATTAGAGAAAGCATTAGATGATGAATGTGAAAAACAAGTTTCTACGCTTAATGCTCAAAACTCATTTCAAGACTTACAAACCGTAACAGGCTTTGAAATATCTGAGCAACTTGCGGCTCTAAATTCTGTGATTTTAGAAAAACCACCTGGAATCTCTAAAAAAAGTTATGCTCGGCTGAGGTTGATGAAAGCAGGTCTGCTTTTATCAACAAAAGCGACATTCAATAAAATTGAGCTGAATAAAGCACTTTTTAAATATAACGAATATGAAATCAGGCTTTCTACAATTGGTATGACTGAGCTTCGCGCAGTTTTAATCAGATTAGCGGCGCCGGCGTCTGGCATATTAGCAAAGCTAGGTGTGTTTACACTTCACTAATTAACTATTTTTAGATCCACTTTATGAACTTCTTTCATTTTATTCCTCTCATTGCTTTAGCTATATGCTTAAGTGCCGCATGTGGCTTTAGAGTATTCTTACCTCCATTAGGGGTTGGACTTGCTGCACACTTTGGATATATGGATGTTGCAGGTCAAGGACTAGATTGGCTAGCCGATTGGAAAACTCTATCTATTCTTGGAGTTGCTAGCTTCATTGAATTCTGCTCGTTCTATATCCCATACCTTGACAACCTTTTAGATACGATAGCATCCCCTCTGGCAGTCATTGCTGGTGTCTTAATTTCATCATCTCTGCTTAATGAACTTGACCCCGCTTTTAAGTGGGGACTCGCATTAATTGCTGGCGGCGGAAGTTCGGGATTAATTCAGGGGACTACCGTTGCAATTCGAGCCGGCTCGACTGGATTAACGGGAGGATTAGGCAATTTTATAGTCGCCACTTTAGAGGTTATCTTTTCTGCCGTTTTAACTTTTTTTGCCATCTTTCTACCCATTATTGGGGTATTTTTTGTTATCGGATTGCTATATCTCGGGTATCTCAGTATAAAAAAGATCAAAGAAAAATTACTAAAAAAGAAAACAACCTAACTTTTTATTCTCTCCTAGAGATTTGAGAACTCCTTATAGAAAAAGACTTGCGCCTTCACCTAGATCCAACATACTTTATTTGGCATGATTTTGATGGGCATGAAGCAAAAATGGCCCTATAATACATGTCACGGCGAATTAGCTCAGTTGGTTAGAGCGACGGAATCATAATCCGCAGGTCCGGGGTTCGAGTCCCTGATTCGCCACCAGTTATGTCAAAGTATGTCTCAGGTCATACAAAGCTTATGAATTTATTAATAAAATAGAATTCATTGAGAACCCACAAGTCACTCGACTTGTGGGTTTTATAGTTTTTAAGCCCTTACTAAATTTTTAGGCGAATCTGTCTCATCAAGCTATTGAAGACTATCAAGTTTTTTTCATTATTTATTCCGACTTACCAAGTCGTAACCTAGGTTATTCTTGAAGGCATAGATGTATTAAAATTTATAAAGTTGTTTTTTGAATCCTTTTGGTTTACTTCCTAACTTAAAATGACTCAAGCCGCTTTAGCTATTGGAGAAATACAGTGCTAACCTTCATGAATTATGCTGCAAGCTTTTAATTTATGCTCCCATCGTGGAGATAAGCTTCTTTGGAATAATCTAAATTTTTCCTTATCCTCACACCAATGTATGCGCATTAATGGAGCAAATGGGGCTGGTAAATCTACCTTACTAAGAATAATTAGCGGCCTATCTCAAGCAACATCAGGCGAGATATCCTGGAATGGTGCTATCTTAAAATTCGATAAGGAAGAGTATTTTTCCAAGCTAATCTACTTAGGTCATACTCCGCCTCTAAAAGGAGATATGACTGCTTTTGAAAATATTAAATTTTGGTGTCAATTAGGCGGTCAACAAGCCAAAGACTCTGAAATTACTGAAGTTCTAGAAAAATGGCAACTATCCTCTAAAAAGCATCTCCCAGTCCGCTCTATGTCTCAAGGGCAGAAACAGCGCGTTGCATTAGTAAGGCTCCAATTAGGCATGGATTTCCCGTTATGGATACTTGATGAACCCTGGAATAGCTTAGATAAAGAAGCCATATTAAATCTTAATCATTTAATTGAGCAGCATTCTTCTCAAGGTGGCATCACTCTTTTTACTAGTCATCAAGACGTGTCTCTCAATATAACAAACCACCCCGTTTTCGATCTGCACTTATAAATTTTGTATACATCTACGATCCTTCAGACTCTCTTAGCTGTTTTTTGCAGAGATCTACGTCTAGCATTTCGAAGAAAAACCGATACCTTATCTGCACTTTTTTTCTTTATTCTTGTTGTGAGTCTATTTCCCCTAGCAATTGGACCAGAGACGCTAATTCTTAAACGCATAGCTCCTGGCGTCATTTGGGTGAGCGCCTTACTCTCCTCAATGTTAACCTTGCCTAAATTATTTTCTGATGATGCATCAGACGGTACGCTTGAACAATTACTACTTAGTCATTGCCCCCTAAGTCTGCTTGTCTTGGCTAAAATTTCTGCACACTGGGTCTGTTCTGGCTTAGTTTTGGTCAGCATTTCTCCTTTACTAGCAATTCAATTCAATTTAGGTCAAAGTGAAATCATGGTCTTAGTGGGGACACTGCTCATAGGTACTCCAATACTAAGCTTAATTGGATCAATTGCTGGAGCTTTAACCATTGGACTCAAATCTTCGGGGGCACTTATCTCCCTAATTACCCTGCCACTTCTTATCCCTGTGCTAATTATGGGGACTGCGGCGATTGATGCGGTAAGCTCAGGCACGGAATTCTTTGTATACTTTTACCTTCTTGGGGCTTATTTTAGCCTTTGTGTGTTTTTTGTACCTTTAGCTAGTGCCTTCGCGCTTCGAATTACTCTAGATTAATACTATGACAGCAAATGCAACTAACTCAAGTATCAATTGGTTTAAATATGCCGCGCCTATTCGGTTTTATTTTTTAATCAACTCTATTACACCTTGGTGTTGGGCTGGTGCATTCATATTTTCTGTCGTAGGGTTGTGGATTGGCTTCATGATTGCGCCAACAGATGCCCAACAGGGGGATGCCTATCGAATTATCTTTATACACGTGCCAACGGCTTGGCTCTCTATGGTTTTATATGTTGCAATGGCATTTTGGGGAAGTATTGGTTTGATATTCAAGGCGAAATTAGCCTATCGACTCTCAAATGCAATTGCGCCTACTGGAGCCCTGATGACATTAATAGCACTGATAACAGGGGCGCTCTGGGGAAAGCCAACCTGGGGAACTTGGTGGGTCTGGGATGCGCGCTTAACCACTGAATTAATTCTTCTTTTTTTATATCTAGGGTATCTAAGCCTATATTCCTCGATTGAAGATAAAAATAGAGCCGACAAAGCATCCGCATTATTAGCGTTGATTGGAGTAATTAATGTCCCAGTTATCTACTTTTCTGTGAAATGGTGGAACACACTTCATCAAGGAGCAACGATCACAATGACAAAAGCACCCTCTATGGCAACCCCAATGTTACTAGCATTATTATTAACAACTATAGGATGTTGGTTGTATTGCTTTGCAATTATTTTTTCAAGAACCCAAAGTTATATTCTCGAACGAGATGCTCATAGTCATTGGGCCCAAGATGAAATCCAAACCCTTGGAAAAAAAATATGATTTGGAACTCACTTTCAGATTTTATCAATATGGGTGGCTATGGAATCTACGTATGGGGATCTTTTTTTTCTAGTCTTTTTTTGATAGGTTTAGAAGTTTTTATATGCGTAAAGAATCTTAAAACGATTATCAAAAAAATGCCTTATGTTAGATCTATTTCCAAATAAAATTTTATGAAACCCAGAACAAAACGTGCGATTTTTATTATTTTAGGCCTCACTGTCTTATGCTTAGCAACTACTTTCATTTTAAAAGCATTTAATGAGAATCTTGTATTTTTTTATACCCCTACCCAAGTTGCAAACAATGAAGCGCCACACCTGCGTAGCTTTCGCATTGGTGGTATGGTTGAAAAAGGCAGTTTAAAAAGAGATGCTGGCGGACTTAATGTGGAATTTATCGTAACTGATACAGCTAAAAATATCCCGGTAAAATTTTCTGGGATATTACCTGACCTTTTTTCCGAAGGAAAAGGCGTTGTTGCCCAAGGAAAATTAGATGGCAAAGGGGTATTTGTCGCAAGCCAGGTTCTTGCTAAACATGACGAAAATTATATGCCACCCGAAGCTGGAGCTGCCATCAAGAAAGCCCAAGAAACAAACTCGAAAATATCTCATTCCGTTATTACAGAAGGTTCTAAGCCATGATTCCTGAAATTGGGCAAATTGCCTTAATCATCGCCTTACTTGCAGCCATACTTCAATGTGTACTTCCTCTTTATGGTGCAAGTAAAAGCAATATGCAATTCATGCTATTGGCAAGACCTGCTAGTGTTGTTCAATTTTTCGCAATTACCGTTGCTTTTTTTTGTTTAGTGTTTTCTTTTATTAATAAAGACTTTTCAGTACTCAATGTTGCATCAAATTCAAATAGTTCCTTACCCTTAATCTATAGGATTTGTGCAAGCTGGGGAAGCCACGAAGGTTCAATCTTACTTTGGTCATTAATGTTGGCTGGTTGGGGAGTGGCAGTTGCAAGATTTTCAAAAAATCTTCCACTTGCTATGGTCGCCCGAATTTTAGGTGTGATGGGATTTGTTAGTATCGGGACGCTACTATTTACTTTAACAACTTCTAACCCATTTATTCGTTTAATCCCTGCATTAGCAGAGGGAAAAGATCTTAACCCCCTACTTCAAGATCCAGGAATGATCATTCATCCTCCTATGTTGTATATGGGTTATGTTGGGATGTCCGTAGTATTTTCTTTCGCGATTGCAGCACTTTTGTCAGGACGGCTGGACACAGCCTGGGCAAGATGGTCCCGTCCTTGGATTACGATTGCCTGGTGCTTTCTAACAGTTGGTATCGCCCTCGGAAGCGCTTGGGCATATTACGAACTTGGGTGGGGTGGGTGGTGGTTTTGGGATCCCGTTGAGAATGCCTCATTCATGCCTTGGCTCCTAGCAACTGCTCTTATGCACTCTCTTGCAGTTACTGAAAAAAGGGGTGGATTTAAAATGTGGACTGCGCTTCTAGCTATCCTCACTTTTTCACTATCCTTGCTGGGCACTTTCTTAGTTCGTTCAGGAGTGATTACTTCGGTACATGCCTTTGCAACTGATCCTACACGCGGTATTTTTATACTAGTGTTTTTAGCCATAGTTATCGGAGGTTCATTAACCTTATTTGCTCTAAAGGCACCTAAAACACATTTCGGGGAAAGTTTTGAAACTAGCTCTAAAGAATCCATGCTTTTAGCAAATAATGTGCTTTTTATGGTGGCTGCGGCGGCGGTCCTTTTAGGGACTCTTTACCCATTAGTTCTCGATGCACTGAACGCTGACAAACTTTCGGTGGGAAAACCTTATTTTGATTCTGTTTTTATTCCTTTAATGGCACCCGCTCTTTTTCTCATGGGAATTGGGCCAATTGCCAAGTGGCGTAACGCCCCACCTTTGGAACTATTAACCAAGCTCAGGTGGGCACTTGGAGTTACTTTTTTGAGTGTCATTTTCATGCCCTTTGTTTTAAGGTCTTGGACTCCATTACTATCATTTGGATTAGGCATATCAATCTGGATCTTTGTTGCAACATTGAATAATCTATTTCACCGTTTAAAAGATAACCATTCTAGGGGGATCGTAGTTACCCTAAAGAATCAATCTGCTAGCTATTATGGGATGCTACTTGCCCATATCGGTGTTGCCGCTTTTATTTTTGGTGTAACAATGGTTTCAAGCCTGGAAGAAGATAAAGACGTCAGAATGGCGGCAGGCTCACAAGCTTCCTTGGGTGGATATCAATTCCGTTTAGATCGGGTGTCCCAAGTTCGCGGTGAAAATTATGTCGCCGCTCGAGGTGAAATCACTGTATTCAAAGATGATATTGAAATCACAAAAATGTTTCCTGAAAAAAGGCTTTACCATTCTAGTCAAATGCCAATGACTGAAGCAGCCATCTTTTCCAAAATAACCGGTGATTTATATGTCTCCATGGCAGAGCCCGTAAGCGCTACTGAATGGGGTATTAAAATTCAGGTAAAGCCATTTATTAGTTGGATCTGGGGTGGATGTTTTATGATGGCTATTGGCGGATTAATCGTTTTAATGGATAAAAAATATCGTTCCCGGTCGACTGTGATAGAGCCCTCGGTTAAACCAACATGATTAGAAAGCTAATTCCCCTAATTATATTTTTGGTTTTACTTATTTTTTTAGGCATTGGTCTAAGGTTAAATCCACGCGATATTCCTTCGCCCTTAATAGGCAAAGAAGTACCTCAATTCACCAACCCAATTTTAAGCCACTCTTCTCAACAGTTTTCACCTGACTCACTCAAAGGTAAAATTTGGATTCTCAACGTATGGGCTTCATGGTGTACCTCCTGCAGAGAAGAGCATCCATTACTAATATCTTTTAGTAAGGAGAAGTTGGTTCCAATCATTGGCCTAAACTATAAAGATAAAGATGATGCAGCCAAAGATTGGCTCAAAAGTATAGGTGACCCTTATGATTTATCAGTTATAGACGCAAATGGTAAAGTAGGCATTGATTTTGGGGTTTATGGCGTTCCTGAAACTTTTGTAATTGATGCCAAAGGACGTATTATTTATAAACATACTGGGCCATTGACAGAAGATGCCCTTTCAAAGCATATTCGCCCCCTCCTTAATCCAGCGAGAAAGTCTTAATGCCTGACTCAAGAAAAACTCTGAGACTCAGCCTGGCATGCCTAAGTGTCATTCTATCTATTGTCGTTAATCTATATGCCACAGCCCAAGGATTGCCGGAAGCCCCTCCACTTGTAGATGATCCTATTTTGGAACAAAAGGTAAAAAGTATTGCAGAAGAACTTCGCTGTCTGGTTTGTCAAAATGAAACAATTGCTGGCTCTCATGCTGAACTTGCGCAAGACCTTAGAAGTCAAATTCGTGAGAAGCTTCTCCAACAGCAATCGAAGCAAGAGATTATTGATTATATGGTTGCCAGATATGGTGATTTTGTTTTATATAAACCGCCATTTAAAGCCACTACCTACTTATTATGGTGTGGGCCTTTCATTTTTCTTATTTTTGGATTTTTACTTCTAAAGCAGCATACGCGTCAATTAAAAATGCTGAGCCAAAATCAATTAAGTCAAGAGGATTTGGTGCTAGCTGAAGCCCTCCTTGTTACTCAGAAAATCCCATCTGCCACCACGAAAGATAACGTATGACTTGGTTTGTCATCATCGCCGTTGTAATGATCGGTCTTACAACATTCTATTTTATTCGCCAATCATTGCCACGAACAGTTCGAAAGAATGAAACTTTACTGGAACAGCAGGTCAGTTCAACTGGCAATAATTTAATTTTTTTACAAGAAGCACAACAAGCTTTAGATGATGAATTTAATCGGGGTCTGATTGATGCTGAACAATACAATATTAATAAAACAAACTTAATTAAACGTGTTTTGGAAGAGCGGCATATCGACTCATCCTCAGTTCAGAAAAAGAATAAATACTCTTTAAAATTACCTCTATTCATTGCTGGGCTATTTCCAATCATCGTAATTATTTTTTATTTACAGATCGGAACACCGGAAGCCATCTTAAATCAAGACGTTCAAATCAATAATACACAACCATCGCCAGCGCAAATACAAGATATGGTTGATAAGCTAGCAGGGAAATTAAAAGATAACCCTAATGACAAAACAGGCTGGTTGATGTTGGGAAGATCATATGCTGCCTTAAACCAATTTCAACTTGCCATTGATGCCCTTAAAACAGCACTCTCATTAGACCCCAATAATGTCGATATCATTGCTGATTTAGCAGATTTAATTGCCTTTTCACAGAAAAATATTCAAGGTGAGCCGACCATCTTGATTACTAGGGCTTTAAAGATTAATCCAAATCATCTTAAGTCTCTAGCTTTAGCAGGATCTATTGCTTTTGATAAGGCAGATTATTCTCATGCCATCGAATTATGGGAAAAAGCCCTTAAACAAACTGAATCCGGAAGTGACCTTGCTAATGGGTTATTAAGCAGCATTGCAGAGGCTAAAACAAATGCTGGCTTAAATCAAAAGTCCACTAGGCCCGCTTCAATTCCTGCCACAAATAAACTGTCTGGAGTAGTACAACTTGCCTCTAATCTTAAAGATCAAGTCAGCCCAGAGGATACCTTGTTCATTTATGCAAAAGCTACTGACGGCCCTAAAATGCCACTCGCTATTCTAAAAATTCAAGTCAAAAATTTACCTTATAAATTTGTATTAGATGATAGTTTATCCATGTCACCAGAATTTAGTTTGAGTAAGTTTTCTCAATTCGACGTGGTTGGAAGAGTCTCAAAAAGTGGAAACGCCGTTATACAATCAGGTGATTTTTTTGGGGAGTTAAAAAATATTTCATTGGGAAGTTCTCAGCTTCTTATAAACATTAATAAAACACAACCGTAAGATTTGATGGGGTTTTATCTTTTGTTGAGAAGAAATTTTATCTTCATCACAAATGAGGCATACTAATAGTATTAAGATAACATCTCTATTTAGTAAACTATTATTAATCCTTTTAGCTTTTTGTAAGTCTGTATTTGGTTATGTAAATTTCTCATTGGAAATGTTTTGACTAATTTTATATTTAACTTTCTAAAACATATAGCGCCCCTCATCCCTGTTTTCTTTTTACTTGGGGGGTGTGTGTCGTATTTTGAAAAACCTACCGCTACTGCAGTTATTCAGTCTAAATCTGGTTCAAACATCCAAGGATCTTTAAACTTTTCTCAATCTGGAGACATTGTATTAGTGTCAGGATATATCTCTGGGCTCAAACCAAACTCAGCACAAGGTATTCATATTCATGAAAAAGGCGATTGCACGGCTTCGGATGCAATGAGCGCTGGTGGACACTACAACCCAGAGTCGACTCAACATGGTCGTCATGACCTACCAATGCATCATGCTGGTGATCTACCTAACATCGTTTCAGATGCGAACGGTAATGTTCGGTATCTAGCCAAATTAAAAACTATTTCTTTAATTGGTGATTCAAGTATTTTGGGAAGAGCTCTAGTGATTCATCGTGATGCCGATGACTACACATCACAACCTTCTGGAAATTCTGGGCCACGTATTGGATGCGCGCTGATTCGGTAGTACTTCTCTCCTGAGCATCGTTACTTTTAAAATAGTAGTTCTTTATTTTTCTCCATCTAACTCAGAAGCTCTTTCAACATTTAGCAATCTTGCAGTCAGTTCCTCTAAGGGACGACCAATGATTAATATGAGCATCACAAAAAATAATGCAGAAAATCCTAAGACGGCCAAACCCGCACCAAAACTTGCCCCAATAAGCGCACACGTCCATATACTTGCGGCTGTCGTTAATCCTTTTATAGCTTCAGATGCCCCTTTATGCAAAATTACACCGGCGCCAATAAAGCCTACTCCTGTAATAAGTCCCTGTAATACATGGCTTTTAGCTTGAGCGTCGCCGCCCTCAACCATACTGATCAATAACATAACCAAAGCAGCGCCAATTGCAACTATGGCATGTGTTCTTAAGCCGGCCGCTTTGTGATGTAACCATCGATTTAATCCCAGAGATATTCCTGCAAAAGCAGCAAAGCTTAATCTGATAAAAATTTCTCTTGTGAACTCAAAATCTGTAGTCATAATTATTCCGTTAATTTATAAGTGCTTTCCATGCCAACCGGGAAGATAAGAAGCCTCTGATTTTCTCGCATACTCAACCGCTTGATCTATTGCCTGCTCTAAAGAGTTTTGGATGACTTTCTTTTTAATTAAAGGCCGAAAGTAGTCGGCCCACATAAATTCTGTAAATGGTGTATCAGATTTAGCGTAGGCCCCTGCATTTCTTGCAAGCCCTGCCAAACTTCGATACGGGTCGTCAGATAGATCCTCAATCTTTTTAGGCAAGGAATTGAAATCAATTCTTTTCCCCTGATTATCATAAGGATATACCCATTGTGAGAATTCCATGACCCGCCAAAAAGTTTGAATATCCGACACCATCGATAAATCTTTCAGAATTGTCAGGTATACCTCTTTATGGCCTTCCTCTAGCAGAGCAAAGCCTAGATGATGATGATCTACGATATAGTAATTTCCCTTAGGTCCAATAATTGCTGGAAACCAATGCGCATTAACAAGGGTTTTACGCTGTTTCTTATCTAAGCTCTCCCACTCAGCTCTTTTATTTTTTACTTCGGCATATCCAACACTCGTTTGCGTTGGGTAAATATTTTCTAAATTTGTCTTAATTAAATGGTGATGAAGTAATGACATTCAAATCTCCTTTGATTAAAAAAACTTTAGTTACTTTAAACTACAATCTCCCAGAGGTGCCAGTAAACCCCAATGTAAAACACCTTGTGAATGTAGAGCATTTTTTTCGATAATAATGTCTGGTTGCATTTGTACCCTCGGAAATTTCGCTATTTCTTGTGGCGAAGGTGCAATCATAACTAACCCACAATCATTTGCCATTTTCTCTGTCACCCAAGGGGCTAAATCTGAATTAGCCTCTGTATAAACATAGGTTTTAATCGGTGAAAAAAGACTAACAAAGCCAGCTTCCCATTCTCCACCTGCAACAATTTTAAATTCATTATTAGGATATTTTTCATGCCACTGACGATATACTTCCGCCGCTAATTCGGGCGCCGGATAGATGGCTCGACTTGATCTTTCCTTGTTCATTTTATCTTTATTAATATACGCAAGGCCTAAAATGCATTGGATGACCAGATATAAAATAAATACTCGTTTTGTGTATAGATATTTAAATCTACCCAGAAGATACACACCCACAATGACAGTAATCATGGGTAACATGGGCGTCGACCAACGACTGTACAACGGCACAGCCAATCCAATCAAACACGAAAAAAGTACCGGCCCTGCACCAATAAACCATAGGAACTTTAGGTTTTTATTAGAATGCAACCCAAAGTTTTCTTTAGGCGAATTTTTATATTTAACTATCAGGAAGATACACATTAACAGCAACAAAAGGTGCGCCCCAAAGATGTTACCGAGGTAATCAAGTAGTGCCCTCAAATTACTTTGCTGCCCATGGATTTCTTCAAATCGATCGGAGACATATCTAAGTGGTAAAAAGTTATTATGTAATAGCCATTGCAGGTGTCCGCCAAAAGTCAGAAAGAATGCAATTGCAGAAAAAAAGAAAAGTTTAAAACTTATTTTCTTACGCCATTCATACGAAAAAATCATCAGCAAAATAACACAAGGAACCAAGAGGGCTGCCGTATATTTTGATAGCGCATTTAGACCCATTGCAACTCCCAAAAGGATAGCAAAGACGGACTCTCCTGTGGTCAATGTTAAATAAATAAACACAATGCTCATTGCCCAAAAAGGCATTTGAATTTGATTATGATTAAAGTCTGTAGACCATAGATTACAAAATATGGTTAGGCTATATAAAAATAAAGCCACAATAGCTTCTTTTTCCGGCAAGAATTTTCCAGCTAACCAACCAACGCAATAATAAGTACCTGCTATTGACAAACTAGCTGGTAAAAAAAGAGAAAGCATATTTTTACCAACTAAAAATTGGGACGCAGCAATGATCCATGTTGGCATAGGTGGGTGTTTATAAAATCCCCACTGAAATGTCTGCGCCCAACCATGCATTTCCGATACATCTAGTGGAGGCGCATTGTGAGCAAAGAGGGGTACAAAAGTCCAAAATATGACCTGAAAGACTATTAAACCCCAAGTCGCATAATGTAATTTTTTTGTCATTTTGAGGATTGTTTTGTCATAATAGAGGAGTCAAACTTTATGGGCTTTTTCTTTATTTTTGTATTTAATCATCATACAAGAGTTTTAAAGTCGCCAATGCTTAATTTTTCGTATCGAAATGAACTATTCATTACCGTTGATCAAATTAAGTTTGCTCATCTTAAATAGAAAATATAACTTTTTATGAATTTAAATCTCAATCCAAATACTATTCAAATCATTGCAACTTGTCTTTTTATCGTTGCAATTATTCACACATTTTCTACATCTGTTTTTGAGAAACTTTCTCACAAATACCCAAGCCACTATGGTTTATTTCACTTACTAGGTGAAGTTGAAATTGTTTTTGGTTTTTGGGCCCTCGTTCTTGTTCTAAGTATGTCCTACCTGGACGGCATTAAAAATGCGACCCATTATGTAGAAAGCCAAAATTATGTTGAGCCACTTTTTGTTTTTGCAGTCATGGTTGTTGCTGCAAGTAAACCGATATTAAGCTTTGCAAATACTTGTATTAATTTTCTTGCCCGCTTGGTTTCAAAATTAACCCCCCTACAAATTAATACTGTTATCTACTTTATTAGTTTATCTATTGTTCCTCTACTTGGGTCATTAATCACTGAGCCTGCTGCAATGACATTAGCTGCGCTCCTACTAAGAGATCGTTTTTATAAGGTTGGGCTGAGCACCCCATTGCAATATGCCACTATTGGCGTCTTATTTGTGAATGTTTCAATCGGGGGTACCTTAACCAACTTTGCCGCCCCCCCAGTCTTAATGGTTGCAGGTACTTGGGAGTGGACTTCAACCTACATGTTTACTCATTTTGGTGATCATGCAACTTTAGCGGTGTTTATAAACGCCCTCTTAGTTACAGTTTTATTTAGGAAACAAATACCTCAACTAGGCGCTGACTTTGTCGAAGCAAATGATGAAATGCCTTTTGCAGTGATTCTTGTCCATTTGGTGTTTTTAGCTGGGGTTGTTGTTTTTGCTCATTACCCAGCAGTATTTCTTTGGTTATTCCTATTTTTCTTAGGCTTTACTTCAGCCTATTCTAAATATCAAAACCCTTTGATCCTTCGAGAGTCTCTTTTAGTGGCTTTCTTCTTAGCTGGGCTTGTTGTTTTAGGAAGTCTCCAAAAATGGTGGCTTCAACCTATCCTTGAAAGTATGACTCCAACCATTGCATTTTATGGAACAGCAGCCCTGACTGCTCTTACTGACAATGCAGCCCTGACTTACTTGGGCTCGCTTGTTGATGGCACTAGTGAAGAGTTCAAAATAGCCCTCGTTTCTGGTGCTGTGACTGGCGGGGGCTTAACTGTCATTGCTAATGCTCCCAACCCTGCTGGCTTATCTATATTGAGATCGTTTTTTACAAATCGAGCTGTAAGCCCTACTTATCTTCTTCTTGCCGCCCTAGGCCCAACCCTTATAGCTGCAATTTGCTTTCGAGTAGTACGATTTTAAAAAATAAATTGCGGAACGCTATACCCTGCTAAAATAAGCTTTGCCCCCAGTTTCAACCACTGCGAACGGCGCGGAATATGAAAAAAGTCTATATTAAAACCTTCGGCTGTCAAATGAACGAGTATGACTCGGAAAAAATGCTTGACGTCCTACAAGCCTCTCATGATTATGAAGTGGCGGATCATCCCGAAGGTGCAGATTTAATCCTACTAAACACTTGCTCTATTAGAGAAAAAGCACAAGAAAAAGTTTTTTCTGATCTTGGGCGATTGCGCGAATTAAAAATTTTAAACCCTAATTTAATGATTGGGGTCGGCGGGTGCGTTGCTAGTCAAGAAGGCAAACAAATTGTTCATCGAGCGCCTTATGTTGACATCGTTTTTGGTCCACAAACTTTGCATCGCTTACCTGACTTAATTTCTAAACGCAACCAAACAGGTCGCCCTCAAGTTGATATTAGTTTCCCTGAAATTGAAAAATTTGATCACCTTCCCCCAGCTCGCAAGGATGGTGGCTCAGCTTTTGTTTCCATCATGGAAGGATGCTCTAAGTATTGCACTTACTGTGTAGTACCCTTCACTAGAGGCGAAGAAGTCTCACGTCCTTTTGAGGATGTTCTGACTGAAGTTTCAGGTTTGGCACTGCAAGGGGTTTGTGAAATCACTCTTTTAGGACAAAATGTAAATGCCTACTTGGGGAAAATGCATAACTCTGATGAAATCGCAGACTTTGCCCTTCTTCTTGAATATATTTCGGACATACCCGGAATCGAAAGAATCCGTTATACCACTAGCCATCCTAAAGAATTTACGCAACGATTAATTGATGCCCACGCCACGTTGCCAAAACTCGTAAACCACCTGCACCTTCCCGTTCAGCATGGCTCTGACCGGATCCTGATGGCAATGAAGCGCGGTTACACAGTCCTTGAATATAAAAGTATTATTAAAAAAATTCGTAAAATTAAGCCCAATATTCCTATTTCAAGTGATTTTATTGTGGGCTTTCCTGGTGAAACTGATGAGGACTTTCAACTATTACTCAAACTTGTCGATGAAATTAAATTTGATAATAGTTACTGCTTTATTTTTAGCGCGCGCCCAGGCACTCCTGCTGCTAATCTTGAAGATGCTACACCTAGAGAAGTTAAAGTTAAACGCCTACAGGAGTTAACGGCATTAATCGACGTTAATATTTTGGCAATTAGTCAGAGCATGGTTGGTAATACAGAAAGAGTTATGATCGAAGGTATGGCGCGTGACGGATTAAATCTTCAAGGTAGAACTGAGAATAACCGCGTTGTTAATATCCCCTTACCGCCACATACTTCTGCAAAACGGCTCATTGGTAAAATGGTTCCGGTTCTATTCACAGATGCGTTAGCGCACTCTTTAAAAGGCGAACTCATCATTAGTGATGCTAATTAGGCTGAAATGGCTACTATCAAAACATCAAAACCAACTTCAACTATTAAACTTGAAGTTCAATACGGTACTGATTCCCTAAAAAAACAGTGGTCTGCACGTTTAACAAAACCCAAACTACTGAAGTGGATTCAAGCGGCAGTTCAAAAGCCAACCACCATCACTTTACGAATGGTGGGACTTGCAGAAAGCAAAAAAATTAATTTTCAATTTCGAGCTAAAGACTATCCAACCAATATCCTAACTTTTGATTCTTCGTTAAATCACGATACTTCAGAAATTATTGAAACTGAACTCTTAATATGTCTACCAATCATTACAAAAGAAGCTAAAGAGCAAGGCAAAGATGTTTTAGCGCATTTTATTCATATTCTTATTCATGGATTACTTCATGCCCAAGGATTTGATCATGAGGATGAAGAAGAAGCTGTTGCTATGGAATTTTTAGAAATTTCTATCCTGCAATCTCTCAACATAAGTAACCCTTATGATATCGGGTGAATTGATGTATCCTATGCTCATATGATTGATCCCGAACCGAAAAGTTTATTAGCTCGCCTTACGGATTTTCTTTCCTCAAAACCAGAAGATCCGATAGAAAAAAGACTAGGCTTGATTGCTACACTTCGGGCTGCCCGTATTGAGGGAATTATTGATTCCGATGCGCTGTCAATGATTGAAGGTGTTTTCCAAGTAGGTGAGCTAGATGCAAAGGATATCCTTTTACCTAGGGCACAAATTGACTGGGTAGATATTCAAGATCCGATTGAAAAAATTATTGCTGACGTCATAACTACGGCACACTCTAGATTCCCGGTTTTTGAAGGGAGCAGGGATAACGTCATTGGAATTCTTTTAGCGAAAGATCTTTTACGACATTCTGTTGAAAAAGATTTTGAAATTCGGGATTGGTTACGCCCCGCAGTTTTTATCCCTGCATCAAAACGACTTAGCGTCCTCTTAAAAGATTTTCGAGATAACCGCAATCACCTCGCTGTTGTCGTTGATGAGTATGGTGGAGTAGCTGGAATCATAACAATTGAAGATGTCTTAGAGCAAATTGTTGGCGACATTGAAGATGAACATGATATTGATGATGAAGCTGATAATATCGTCCCGATGGCAGATGATAGATATAGAATTCGAGGTATAACTAGTCTTGAACAAATCAATGAAACTTTTGACAGTGTATTTGCCGATGAGGATATTGACACTATCGCTGGGTTAGTGATTCAAAAGATTGGTAGGGTTCCTAAGCGTGGGGATGTCATTGAAATCCCACCCCTCAAGTTTGAAATTCAACGTGCGGATCCTCGGCAAATTCATATTTTGATTGTTTCAAAAATTCCATTAATCCATCAGGGATAATGCCCTCATGAGCTTGCTATATTCATTTTTTCTTGGTCTGCTTACTGCTGGAATTGCTAATAGCTCAAGTGCTGGTTGGTGGCAACTATTTACCATAGCTCTATTTTGGAGATTACTTCAAAAACACCATTTTCATAGCGCCTCTTTTCAAATGAAGTTGGCATGGTGCTTTGGATTTGGATATTTCGCTCTAGGCCTATGGTGGATCTACATCAGCTTACATGATGTCGGAGGGATGCCTTTATGGATGTCCATCTTAGGTGTATCTTTACTATCTGGCTTTCTTGCCCTTTTTCCTACATTTGCCGTATGGGCTGGAGTTAGACTAAACAGTAATTCTTATTCTGCGCTCACGTGGGCTAGTATTTGGACCTTAGTGGAGTGGTTACGTGGTCATATCCTGACAGGCTTTCCTTGGATTGGTTTTGGAGACACTCAGCTATCTGGTCCTTTTGTAGGCATCATCCCAATCTTTGGCGTTCTAGGAGCCACCTTCTTAGTATTTTGGGGTGCATTTAAGATTGGATCAGCGCCCGAGCGTTTATTTTTTCCTCTTTTTTCCCTCGGATTTGCTATTTTCTTGATATCTTTTTTAGAAAATATTTCCTATACACAACCTATTGGAAAACCACTTGAGGTTCGACTAATTCAAGGTAACTTTCCTCAACTCATGCAATATCAGCAAAGTGCATTAGAGGAACAAAATAATTTTTATTTACGTGAGTACCAATCAAAGTCCGCTGATCTAATTATTGGCCCTGAAACAGCCTTTTCTCTTCCAGAAGACCGCCTTCCAGTAGGTTGGGACAAAGACTTAAAAGCTTCTCTTAAGGAAAATCAAACGTATTTAATTACTGGAATGATTGGCGCTGTTGGTGATGAATATTCAAATAGAGCGCGCGCCTACCTACCTAATGGTGAGATTTATGCCTATGACAAATCTCATCTAGTTCCTTTTGGAGAATATATTCCACCTGGTTTCATGTGGTTTGTTAGAGCTATTCAAGCACCAATGACTCATTTTGTTATGGGCGATCTAAATCAACCTCATTTAAAGATAACAAGGTCTAATAACCCAGATGTCTTTGCAGTAATTACGATCTGTTACGAAGATGCCTTCGGTAGCGAATTAGCTAGCCGTATGAGAGAGTCCCCCAACGATGCTAACTTTTTAGTTAATATTACTAATCTAGCCTGGTTCGGTAATACCTCCGCTCCGCTCCAACAACTTCGATTAGCTCAATTACGCTCACTAGAATCTGGATTACCTTCAGTTCGCGCAACGAACACTGGGATTACTGGATTTATAGACGGGAAGGGTAAGGTTCAAACTCAATTACCGGTTTTTGTACAAGAGTCTTTGGTTGGCAACCTACAACCAAGACAAGGTAAAACTCCTTATATCAAATGGGGCGACGCCCCAATACTCCTTTTTTGTATTGCAATCCTCGCTTTTAGAGTAAGAAAAAATCGTACTACAGTTATAGATTCTTATTAAATAGGAATTGACGGGTTAAAATCTTGCATTATGTTGACATTTCAAGAAATCATTCTTAATCTCCAAAACTACTGGAATAAACAGGGGTGCACTTTAATGCAACCTGTTGATCTTGAAGTTGGTGCGGGGACATCTCATACGGCTACCTTTCTTAGAGCTATTGGTCCTGAACCTTGGAAGGCAGCTTATGTTCAGCCTTCACGCAGACCAAAAGATGGTCGATACGGTGATAATCCTAATCGCCTACAACATTACTATCAGTTTCAAGTTGTCTTAAAACCAGCTCCTGAAAATATTTTAGATTTGTACCTTGGATCATTAGCCTCTCTTGGCCTAGACTTAAAAGAAAATGATGTCCGCTTTGTCGAAGATAATTGGGAAAATCCAACCCTAGGTGCATGGGGTCTAGGATGGGAGGTGTGGCTCAATGGTATGGAAGTGACTCAGTTCACTTACTTCCAACAGGTTGGCGGCTTAGATTGCAAGCCCATTTTGGGAGAAATTACCTATGGCATTGAAAGATTAGCCATGTACTTGCAATCCTGTGAAAATATTTACCAGTTGCAATGGTCAGACGGCGTAACTTATGGTGATGTTTACCACCAAAATGAAGTTGAGCAATCCGCGTATAACTTTGAGTATTCAAATGTCGAATTTTTATTTAACCAGTTTTCGAATTATGAATCTGAGGCTAAACGATTAATAACCTTACCCTTGGCATTACCCGCTTATGAAATGGTTTTAAAAGCGGCACATACTTTTAATCTGTTAGATGCTAGAGGTTCTATCTCTGTAACTGAAAGAGCCGCATATATTGGCCGAATCAGAAATCTATCAAGAGCAGTTGCTCAAGCTTATTTTGAGAGCAGAGAAAAGTTAGGCTTCCCAATGGTGCCCAAAAATATTGATTTAGCATAATGACATCCAGTAAACAAAACTCCCTCCTAATTGAGTTACTAACCGAAGAACTTCCACCTAAGTCTCTGAAACTTCTTGGTCAAAATTTTAGTCAGGCAATTTTTGCCAAACTTGTTGAACTGGACTTGGTCAAGGCTGATTCTCAATATAATTCTTACGCAACACCGCGACGACTTGCTGTCTTAATATCAGACGTGCGAGAAGTGGCGCCTGATTTTCAAATGCGGGAGAAATTGTTGCCTGTATCTATTGCCATTGATGCTAATGGACAAGCAACCCCTCCATTAATGAAAAAGCTAAATTCCTTAGGTCAAGGTAATTTTCCGATTGCAGATTTGGAAAAATCTGGAATTGGGAAAAATGAATCTCTTTTCATTAACTTTTCAAAACCAGGTAAAAATATTGCAGATGGGGCACAAATAGCATTAGATTTTAGTCTCACACAATTACCCATCGCTAAAGTGATGAGCTATCAACTGAATTTTGGAACAGATTCTGAAGTTGATGTTTCGTTTGTAAGGCCTGCACATCGATTAGTGGCTCTTTATGGCGCTGACATCCTTCCTATTAAAGCAATGGGCCTATTTGCTGGCAGAATAACTTTAGGCCATCGTTTCTTGTCTAGTGGGGATTTAAATATCTCTAACGCAAGTGACTATGAATTACAGTTAGAAACTACTGGTTATGTCATTCCTAATTTTTCAAAGCGGCTTGAATTAATACAAAACCAACTCAATAGCGCTGCCAATTCTCGTCAAGTTCTTATGCCTCAGGCACTCCTTGAAGAAGTGAACTCATTGGTAGAGTGGCCTCAAGTTTATCAATGTAGCTTTGAAAAAGAATTTTTAGAAGTCCCGCAAGAGTGTCTTATTTTAACAATGCAAACAAATCAAAAATATTTTGCGCTCACTAATCATGAAGGAAAGTTAATTAACCAATTTTTGATTGTTTCAAATATTGAGACAACTCGTCCAGACGCTATTATTTCGGGGAATGAAAGAGTCATTCGACCTCGTTTAGCTGATGCCAAGTTTTTCTATACTCAAGATAAGAAAAGAACATTAGCAAGTCGCGTCAAAGATTTAGAACAGGTTACTTACCATAACAAACTTGGTAGTCAATACCTAAGGTGCCAACGTGTGAAAGAAATTGCTTCACATATTGCTAATATGGTTCTTGAATTACCCAATCTCAAGTCCGTATCACCCCATTTAGTTGAATACACTTCACGGGCAGCAACTCTTGCGAAGACAGATTTATTAACGGATATGGTGTCCGAATTCCCTGAGCTACAAGGCACCATGGGAACCTACTATGCCTATCATGATGGGGAAGTCGCTGAAGTTGCTGAGGCCTGTTCAGAGCACTATATGCCTAGGTTTGCTGGCGATGATTTACCCAAAACCTATACTGGTACAGTTTTAGCGTTAGCTGATAAGCTAGAAACACTCGTTGGCATTTGGAGCATTGGGTTACATCCGACAGGCGAAAAAGATCCTTTTGCATTACGTCGGCATGCTCTAGGTATTTGCAGACTATTAATAGAAAAAAACCTATCTCTATCTATTATTGAACTTCTCCAAGTTACACTTTCAAGATTTATTACCCTAGAAATAGACTCCCAATCAATCATTTCAGGAATTCAACAATTCATTTATGATAGATTAAAAACCTACCTTAAAGATTTTGGAGGTAATACCTATTCTACAAATGAGATTGATGCGATTTTATCTTTAGAGCCCTATTTATTGTGCGATTTGCCGGGGAAACTTCATGCGGTTCACCAATTCTCATTACTTCCAGAGTCTGCTGATCTAGCTAATGCAAATAAACGTATTGGCAATATTCTCAAAAAAATATCCGATTTGCCTACAACTCAAGAAGTCAATCTTAATCTACTAATAATCCCTGCAGAAATAAATTTATTTAAAGGTATAGAGAAGATATCTCCTGAGATGACTATCGCTTTTACAGAAAAAAAATTCGAAGACTATCTCTCCTTAATAGCTACTCTTCACTTACCTGTGAACGACTTCTTTGATGAAGTCATGGTCATGGACCCTAATATCGATCTAAGAAATAACCGGATCACTATTTTAAAAAACTTATTTACTCAAATGAATCAAATAGCGGATCTTAGTAAGCTAGCACAATGAAACTAAATTCTAAAAAAATTATTATTCTTGATCGTGATGGTGTTATTAATTACGATAGCGATCAATATATTAAATCTGCAGATGAATGGGAAGCGATCCCAGGAAGCCTTGAGGCGATTTCTCAATTAAACCAAGCTGGCTATCATGTTGTTATTGCCACAAATCAATCTGGCATCGGAAGAAGATTATTTGATGTGGATACCTTAAATGCTATCCATGAAAAAATGCATAAGCAATTGGCTAGATTGGGCGGCGAAATTGCCGCTATATTCTATTGCCCTCATATTGCAGAGGATTTATGTCAATGCAGAAAACCTAAAATTGGTATGTACCTTGAAATCATAAAACGTTTTGATTTGGGTGCATCCCTCAAAGGAGTTCCTATCGTTGGAGATTCATTACGAGACTTAATTGGCGCAGTGACACTAGGCGCTAATCCACATTTAGTTTTGACTGGCAATGGCCTAAAAACAAGATCTTCAGGTGATCTACCACCTTATACCGCAATTCATTCAAATCTTGAAGACTTTGCAAATCACTTCTTAGAAATAGAGTAATGATTTATATTCGCTCTGCATTCTTTTTATCAATTCTTGCTGTCTTTACAATCTTATTTGCCGTCAGTTGCTTACTCTTTTTTCCTTTTTTGTCTCTTATAGCGCGATATAACTACACTAGGTTTTGGAATAAAACAGTCATGCTGATGTTGCGGGTCTTTTGTAATATTCATTACGAAATAAAAGGTCTTGAATATATAACTAAGATGATGAATGAACCCGTTATCCTTCTATCTAAGCACCAATCCGCTTGGGAAACAATTGCTTTTATAGCAATTTTTCCCAAACAATTGTGCTTTGTACTTAAAAAAGAACTTCTCCATATTCCTTTTTTTGGATGGGTCTTAGGAATGTTAGGCATGATCCATATAGATCGTTCAAAGTCTGATAAAGCAGCCTTAATGGTTGCTGAACAGGGACGAAAAAGGCTTGCTGATGGTCGCTGGATTATTATCTACCCCGAAGGGACTCGTATTGCGGTAGGAGAATTTTTGCCCTATAAAAAAGGAGGCTCTCGTTTAGCGGTTGACACTAAGGCTTACATCCTCCCGATTGCGCATAATGCAGGGCACGTTTGGCCTAAAGGCAGTTTTTTAAAATATCCTGGAACCGTCACGGTATCGATTGGTCCGCCGATTTCAACAAAAGATAAAGTAGCTAACATCGTTCATCGTGAAGTAGAGACTTGGATTGAAGCCGAAATGCATCAAATCGATCGAGCTTCTTATTCTGCCGAAGCATTAGCCAAGCGCGTCGCCCAGTCCAAATAATCCTGAATTGGGATGTCCTGCGCACGAAGCCTCAAAACATGGGCATCTAATTGCAGTATGTCACGATAAGGTGCCAAGTTATTTGCCAACACCTTTCTTCGTTGCGAAAAAGCTTGAGCTACAACTTTTTCTAAACTTTCCCATACCTTCTTAGAAATTTCTAATTGCTCCTTTGGGTACATCGACACCATTGCTGAATCAACTCTAGGTGGCGGTGAAAAGGAATTTGGTGGCACATCAAAACAAAGTGAAACATGATAGCGGGTTTGCAACATCACAGATAAACGGCTATATTCGGAATCTCCGGGCTGCGCAACAATTCTTTCTACAACTTCTTTTTGTAACATAAAAACTTGCTCATCCACATACTCAATCGCGCTCATCAAATGGAAAAGGAGTGGTGAAGAAATGTTATAGGGTAAATTTCCGATAATCTTAACCCTACCAGTAGAGCTATCATGCAATTTATTTTTAGCTAAACTACACCAGTCTTGAAAATTAAAGCTAAGTGCATCTGCTTGATGAATCTTTAAATTAGGAAAGTTTTTGCTTTCCCAAAATTTAACTAAATCTCGATCAATTTCTACAACATCCATTTGCCGTAATTCGCCTAATAACGGCAAAGTCATTGCGCCTAAACCCGGTCCAATTTCTATTACTTGATCTTCAAAATCAGGGCGTATTAGAGCAATGATCGATTGGATAATATGGCCATCGACTAAAAAGTGTTGTCCAAATCTTTTGCGCGCTTGGTGTGCCATACTAATGGTGCGCTAAGTGCGCGGCTAACTCTAAAGCCTCGTACATACTTTGATAGTTAGCCATATTCTTACCAGAAATTTCTAAGGCAGTCCCATGATCAACTGACGTTCGAATAAATGGTAACCCTAATGTTACGTTTACACCTTTGCCAAAACTTGCAAATTTAAATGGGGCTAGACCTTGGTCATGGTACATCGCCAGAAAAACATCGACTTGATGCAGTTCAAGGGCGTCAAACATTGTGTCTGCTGGATAGGGCCCCATAACTTGGATACCTTTTTTTTGCATCGACTGAATTGCAGGTTGTATGATCTCTATTTCTTCGCGCCCTAAATAACCACCTTCTCCAGCGTGAGGATTTAGGCCTGCCACTTTAATTCGTGGCGTGGCAATCCCAAATTGATGAATAAGATCATCATTGATGATTTGAATACATTTCTCTAATAAATCTTGGGTAATCAATTGAGGCACTTTAATTAATGGATGATGCGTAGTAGCAAGCGCAACTCTTAACACACTTGGCTTACTCTCAAGCCCAAAATTAGCTGTCCCACAAAGCATCATCACAACTAAGGATTGATTAGCTTTATGAGCTAAATACTCAGTATGACCACTAAAAGGAATCCCGCCTGTATTAATATTGCCCTTGTGAATGGGTGCGGTAACCATTGCATGAAATTCTTTTTTGATACAACCACTAACAGCATAGTCTAGAAGTTCAATCACATAGGGTGCATTTTTGGGATTTAGCTTTCCATTGACTGCGGGCTCAGTCAATGAATGATGAATTAGTTCTAAACGCCCTGCTTCAAAGACTGAAGAATCAAAAAGGGATTCATCTCCAAGGATTGAAATTTTAAGATTGGGGTGCCTTTTTAAAAATTTAATCGCGGCTTTTACAGCAACTTCAGGTCCAATACCTGCTGGTTCCCCTGAAGTAATTACCAAATGCGTTGACTTAGTCATCAATTTTTATTTGAGGTAATCAGTATAAGGCTCACGTAACTCAATTGTCGCAGTATCTCGCAATTCCATCACCCAATTAATCAAGGCCTGTTGTAACTTAGACTGCCTTAGGTTTGCTCTTGCAATCTCTTTTTGCTGAGATGGATTCAACTCTGTCTCACGATGGTTGATCAGTTGAATCAAATGCCACCCATAGTCAGTTTTAATAGGATCGGATATTTCACCTTTATTTAATTTAGAAATAGCTATTTCCATTTCGGGTGGCAATTGTCCAGGTGATCTCCAACCAATATAACCTCCATTAGGCGCCGTCGTTCCATCTTCTGAATGTTTCTTTGCAATAGATCCAAAATCGATAACTTTGGCGCGGACCTGATCTCTAAAGGTATTTAATCGTCTTAAAACTTCAGGTTCTTTTACTTCTGAATTATTCAAAACAAGAAGATGTCGAATTTCATTTTCGGAGATCTTAATCGTTGTTAAACTTTTAGACACATTTTCTGGCGGCTTGCCACCCTTACGATCTAATAATTTAATAATATGAAATCCAGCTGGGGTTTTAATCAGTTTCAAATATACTTGTCCAGGGCTCAAATTTTCAGCTGCATCTACAAAAATCTGAGGCAATCGATCCAGCGTTCTATAGCCTAAGTTTTGCCCATTTAGGCTTGGGTCCTCTTTTGTAACTCTAGATAAAAACTGAAGAAAATCTCTCTCCAAAGTTGCTTGGCTAAGAAATTTTTCACCTTTTTCTTTAGCGAGTTCAACCTCTTGAGCTGTTGCGCCTTCGAGAACTGGGATTAACAGTTGAGCCAAGTTAATGGCTTCAGCTTGGGAGTTCGATCCACCCATTGCTCCTATTAATCTAGATTGCAAATAGTTCTCTACGTCTTCATCCGTAACCTTCACTTTACTATCGACTTCCCTCTCTTTTAGCCGAGCAACAACAACCTCTCGTCTCAAATTTTCTCTGTACAAGGAAAACTTAATACCCCTTGACTCAATATTTTTTTTAAAGTCTTCCGTCGATAATTTAGCCTGGATAGCTTGATTATCAATAATCCCATTAAGCTCAATATCAGGCACCCTCATGCCCCTAGAAGCACCTTCTTGATACATAATCTTTTCATTAACAATTTGGTTCAAGGCTCTTTTTTCTAACTCTAGTTCCGCAGGTAATGGCTGTTTATTTTCGACATATTGGTTCTTAACAAATTTAATTTGCATTTCCAATTCACGTTGGGTAATTACCTCCCTATTGACTACCGCAATAACTCGATCTACATCGTTCGATTGCTTTGCTATTACTGGCTTATCACCCACTGAAACCTCTTTTACTTCAATTTTAGGAATGTCTTGAGAAGTTTGCTGTTTTGTACTTGCCGCCAATGATAGATTTGACAAAAAGCTCACCAAGAAAACTAAAGTGATGCTTTTTATAGAACATGAGTATTGTGGTTTTAAATGTATGTTCATAAATGTTATTAAAGCAACTTTTTTCCTAGTCATTATTAAGTAAAACTTACTCATATACTTCAAAGCGTGAAAGCGGGGTCGGCTTCTGATCTACCGGAATATAACCTGGAATATTCATTTTAATGATATTAATCGGATTATTCCCTACACCTGTTAAACCTTTAAACTCGATTTGAAAGAAAATTTGCGAGGTTGCTATTAGAGAAGGATTAACAAACCGATTAATTGCAACTCTTGCTACCCAGCAATCCTGATCATACTCAATTCCCACTAAAGTATTTAATGTGTGTTGCGATACTTTATCAAAATTCCAACGTCCTATAGCATAAACCGACTTTGTAATCGGCCATTGCCCAGAAACCTCATATTGATATATTGTTGTATCTAATATATTAGGATCAAAGTTATAGCGATAGCTAAAATTCAACATTTTCCTTGGTGCAGGCCTCCAACTGGCGGTAATAGCTTCTTGAACTGCTCTTTGAAGGTTTGTATTGTATTGCTCAGCAAAATCCAAATTGATATTACCCGCTAAGCGTGTGGACATTCCAAAAAGCAAGTCTGAATAAGAAGGTACCGCTGTCTGGTTACCATATAAACCAACTTGTTGGCCAGATAAGTCAAGGCGTTGAGCAACTACGAAGCGAACTCGCTCAATACCTGTATCCGCATCAAGTAATCGAGATGTAACACCCGTTGTAATCTTATTGCTATCAGCTATTCGGTCATTTCCAACAAAAGTATTCTCAGAAAAAATCTGGGCAATTCCAAAGCCCATTGACCCTGTATCAAATAGTGGAATTCGGCTTTGGTCTACATACGGTGTATACACATAATATATTCTGGGCTCAAATGTCATTAACATATTACGGCCAAAAATAGGCTTCATTTCATTGGCTGCCCTCTCAAAAAATAAGCCTGCATCTAAACTTGTAGTTGGCAATACAAAGCTTTGAGATAGAGCTGAGTAGTTTGAATTAGGCTCTAAGTTATAACTGTTTGCCCTAAGTGTGATTTTAGGGGTAATGTAATATCCAGGCGTTAGCAACAGTGGATAAGTCAAACTGGTTTTTATGAATTCCCTCTCAGCAGCTTGGTAACCTCTATTTGGTATGGCCGCACCTGGGGCATCCAGAGGTCCACTATAAGTAAAGCGAGTAAAGTTCCCCATAAAAGATAGATCTGACCCATGCCAATTCATATTACGATAAGAGGCATTGAGAGATGGCTCAATATCATATGGCGGTAGAACAAGGTTCAGTGGGTCTGGTTGTAAGGTCTGATATTTAACGACACGGGTTAAAAAATTCCAGCCTTGATAACCATAATTCACCCCAGCTTCTTGCGTAAGTTGACGTGAAACTGCTGCTTGTCCAACTGTGCGCGTTAAATCATCCGCATAAAAATCATCCGAAACACGATTGATGTTGGCGTAAGCAATTACCCCTGGCGCAACCGCCTGGACATGTCGCCAACTATATGCCCAGCGATTTGTCCGTAAAATAGCATCGTTCGGAAGGAACTCAGCCTGAAATACTCCGGAAGAAGTTGGCTCAAGGTATCGATATTCACCCCCCAATTGCTCCCCTCGCAGAGATAAATATCTTGGATAAATGGTTAAATCACGATTTGGTGCAATATTCAAATAGTAGGGCGTTGTAATGTCAACGCCATTATTTGAGGAAAGTCCAATAGTTGGGGCAAGTAATCCGGACCTTCTCTCCCCGGAAAGAGGAAAGGAAAAATAAGGCATATAAAATACTGGCACATTAAAGAAATGCAGGGTGCCATTTTTGCCACTTATATCATTTTCAGCCTGATCGCTCAACATTTCACTTGATGAGAAATACCAATCCAAATGCCCTGGCTCACAGGTTGAATAGCTTGGTTTAGAGAATAAAGTCTGATCTTCGTTCAAGAAATCAGCTCTTTCAGCTTTGCCAGAGCTTCTTGCTGTTTTTAGCTCGTAGTTAGGCTTCTCAATCCAGCCTTGCTTAGTATCCAGCTTAAGTTTTCCGCGTGGCCCCTTAAATAAAGTCGAACTATTGCTATAGAGGGCATTACCTTCAACATCCGCAATATCTGTATCTAGGTCATAATTGATTTGATCACCCTTGACTACCGTGCCATTTTTACGAATCTCAGCCTTCCCAATCAGATTCATTGTTCTATCGTTTACGCCTTCAACCTTTTGAGCAGATGTGAATATCAAAGCTTTATCATCTTGTAAATCGCCTCTAACTTGTAATTGATCGTCTAGCTTTAAAGGAAGTCCTTGTTGATCAGATGATTCAATTGCTAAAGCAGGAATTTGAATGCAGCATGCAATAATTAAATAGATCGCTTTACACCCTGAAAAAAGAGGATGTGCTGATATATGGGGGTGAAAAAGGCGAAATTTTGACATTGAATTCTCAGACCCTTTTATTATACGAATCATTATGCAAGATATCCGTTTAGAACAAATTAGGTTTTGGTTAAAAAGTCTTCCAAAAGACCTCCAATTAATCCCCGAAACCCTAGAATCAGCCTCTAGCGATGCAAGTTTTAGGCGCTATTTTCGCTTGCAATCCAGACACAGCGAGCATTCAAGCTTGATCGTCATGGATGCGCCACCCGAAAAGGAAAATATCCTTCCATTTATTCAAGTGGCTGAACTATTTTCTGAAGCCGGCATCCTTGTTCCAAAAATAGTTCACCAAAACCAGGAATCTGGCTTTTTATTGCTTACCGATTTGGGAAAATCGACTTATCTATCAATTCTGACCCCCCAAAATGCCCCTAGTCTTTATAAAGATGCTGCCAATTCCTTAATTAAAATGCAATTGTCCAGCACTGAGAATCGTTTACCTGTTTACGATCTTCTTCTTTTACAAAAAGAATTGGATCTTTTTCCAGAGTGGTTTTTAAATAAACATCTCGGCTACTCTTTAAACTCAAAAGAGAATGACTCACTCAAGCAAGTGTTCAAAATACTCCTTGAAAATATTTCTGCTCAGCCAAAGGTTTATGTCCATCGCGATTTTCATTCGCGTAATTTAATGCATACTGAAAAAAATAATCCAGGAATTTTAGACTTTCAAGATGCTGTATTTGGCCCAATTACCTATGATTTAGCATCACTCTTAAGAGATGCATATATTGAGTGGGATGAGGAAACTCAATTAGATTATGTAGTCCGATATTGGGAAAGCGCTCGAAAGGTTGGTCTTCCCGTAAGAGCCGACTTCTCTGAGTTTTATAAGGATTTTGAATGGATGGGTTTACAGCGACATTTAAAAGTCTTAGGTATCTTTGCACGCCTTTATCACCGCGACGGTAAACCCAGTTACGTCAATGATTTACCCTTAGTTTTAAAATACACCCGTAAGGTTGCCGAGCGCTACTCTGCTTTTAAACCTTTAGTCCGTATCTTAGACTCGGCCCAACATATTCAAAGACCTGAAGGTTTTACTTTTTAATGGTACCAACAAAAACTTTCAACGATTTACCTGCGATGATCTTGGCTGCTGGAAGAGGGGAGCGGATGCGCCCACTTACCGATGTTCTACCAAAACCGTTATTACAAGTCCGTGGGAAAGCCCTTCTTGATTACCACTTAGAGGGAATGAAGAATGCAGGCTTTAAACAAATCGTGGTTAATCACTCATGGTTAGGAGAGAAGATTGTTGCCCATGTCGATGGCGGGTCTCGATTTGGTATGAATATCAGTTGTTCGTCTGAACCAAGCCCCCTTGAAACAGCTGGTGGTATCAAAAATGCATTAGGTCTTTTAAATCCATTAGATTATTTTTTCGTTATTAATGGAGATACTTTCGTCCCAGATTTTCCGTTTCAAAAAATAGCGTCGTTAGTCGAATTTTTAAGAAAAAGTAGTCCGTCTATTTCGGCTTACTTATTTATGACCGCTAATCCAGAACATCATCTCTTGGGTGATTTTTATTTAAGAAATGGCCTAATAAGCACAGATAATCAGCGTGATCAAGAAAATATTCCTGACCAAAAGAAACTAACTTTTTCAGGTGCCGGCATTTACCATAAAAGTATGTTTAAATCATTAGAACTCGACGGTAAGTATGCTTTAGCACCTTTACTCAAGAATGAAATGTCAAAACAATTAGTACTAGGGGAGTTTCTTAATTGCCAATGGCATGACGTAGGAACCCCCCAAAGATTAGAAAGTTTAAATCAAAGATGACCTCCATTAAACTGCCCAATTTAGAAGCGTTTATTACTAGGCGTAATTCACTGATTCAACACATTCGAACAACTTCTGGCTCAGGTGTTGTTGTATTAAACACGGCTAAGGAAGTGTTTAGAAGTAGGGATAGCGACTATCCCTATCGGCACGATAGTGATTTCTATTACATGACTGGCTTTTGTGAACCACAATCCTATTTGGTGTTGCAAGTCACCCCCACCTCAAGCACTTCAATTATTTTTTGTAGACCTAAAGATTTAGAACGTGAAATTTGGGATGGACTTCGACTTGGGCCAGAATTAGCTACTCAGTACCTAGGTGTCGATCAAGCTTTTTCAGTTGAAGAATTGAACGCAATGATGCCGGATCTTCTCAAAAATCAAACTCATATTTATTCTAGGCTAGCTATCAGTTCTGATATGGATGCATTATTACGTGAGTGGCTTAATTCACTTCGCGCTAAAGCAAGATTGGGCATTAAAGTTCCTCAACATTTTCATGATATTGAACCTTTAATTCATGAAATGCGACTTACCAAAGATGCCATCGAAATTAGTTTGATGCGAAAAGCTGGAAAAATTGCAGCTAATGGTCATATTCGAGCAATGCAAACCAGCCGCCCTGGGCTTAGAGAATATCATTTAGAAGCTGAACTACTATACGAATTTAGAAGAAATGGTGCCCAAAGTGTTGCCTATAACAGTATCGTTGCTACTGGGCAGAATGCCTGCATTCTTCATTACAAAGCAAGTGATGCTGAATTAAAAAATGGCGACTTATGCCTTATTGATGCTGGATGTGAATTAGATAGCTATGCTTCAGATATTACGAGAACATTTCCAGTTAACGGTAAATTTACTACCCCACAAAAAGAAGTTTATGAGATTGTTTTAGCAGCTCAGCAAGAAGCTATTCGTCATTCGATTTTAGGTAATGAATTCCAAAAACCTCATGAAAAGGCATTAGAAATTTTGGTGGCCGGCTTATTTGATTTAAAGATCCTAAATCAGGCGACTCATGGCACAGTCGCTAATGCAATAGAAAACAAATCATACCAACCTTACTATATGCATCGCACAAGTCATTGGCTTGGTATTGATGTCCACGATGTGGGCTCATATCGGGAACCCATGAGTAGCGATGATAGCTCGCGCATCCTTAGAGAAGGAATGATTCTTACAGTAGAACCCGGTCTCTACTTTAGACCATCACCTGAGGTTCCAGAAAAGTACTGGCATATCGGTATTCGAATTGAGGACGATGTACTTGTAAGCTCGAAGGGAAACGAAATATTATCGAGTGATGCCCCTGTTGCCATAAATGATATCGAAGGTTTGATGTCATCATCTGGAAATTGAATGTCCAAAACCTATGACATCGTTATCCAAGGAGCCGGTCCTGTAGGTCTAGCATGTGCAGGCTGGCTTTTACAAAGTAATCCACATTTACATTTATTGCTTCTCGATAAGAATCCTTCAGATACTCAAAAGATTTCAAATATCGATCAACGCGGCATTGCCATTTCAGAAGGTTCAAAGCTATTACTTGAAACTCTCCTAGCTTGGCCGCAAAACTCTCCAGCAATTCATCAAGTTAATATTTCACAAAAATCAGCATTTGGACGTGCCACGATGACACGAAACGAAATTGGTCAGGACGCACTCGGATATGTTGTTAGATATTCTGATATTTACTTATCCTTACGCCATAGTCTTGAGCGTGCAAAAGTAAACTACAAAAATTTTGACTGGCAATTTAATGCCGAGATTAAAAATATATATCCGCATATGTCTCTTGAAACCTGCCTCATTCATGCCGAAGGTGGTTTGTTTCAAGAACAAATTGCTAATGATCAACATCATGATTATGCTCAAACAGCATTGGTTGGTTGGATAGAGGCGCCTGATGCTCCAAAAAATCAAGCATGGGAACGCTTTACTTCCGAAGGGCCATTAGCATTATTACCGCACCACAAGGGACCAGGTCATTTAAATATGGTTTGGTGTGCAAAGCCACATACCAATTTGTTTCGCATGGGCTTGCCCGCAATTGAGCTAATGGCAGAGCTTCAAAATGCCATAGGATCACGTATAGGAAAAATCACACAAATTCACGATTTAAGGACTTATCCATTAGGGCTTAACGTTAGAACACAAATTGTAAAAGACAATGAGGTATGGATTGGAAATGCTGCGCAAACACTCCATCCTGTTGCAGGCCAAGGGCTTAATTTGGGATTAAGGGATGCTGCAACACTTTCTGGCTGTTTAACCCCCCTTGTCAATGAACCTAAAGAACTGAGACAAGTTTCTCTAAATCTAGCGCTTCAAAAATATGCCACTTTGCGTCAATCAGATAGAAAAACGACAATAGGAATGACTGACTTCATGGCAAGAGTCTTTGCCACTAACTTAAAACCTGTTGTATTTTTCCGAGGAATCGCTTTATCTAGTTTGGAATGGTTACCTCCCATTAAAAAAGCCCTTGCTCGACAAATGATGTTTGGGCAGCGATAACAAACTGCTTAAATATTAAGCAGAATGGCATAATTGTGCTACAGTTTAATTCCTTCGTCTTTAGCGTATTTCACTAAGTTCTCATTATTTTGCAAATTGGTCATCTCACCCTTCCAAATAATTTATTTGTAGCCCCTATGGCTGGAGTTACGGATAGGCCATTTAGGCAACTATGTAAACAAATGGGCGCAGGATATGCGGTTTCAGAAATGATTGCTTCTAACTCTCTTTTGTGGAATAGTCAAAAATCATTACTCCGTGCTAACCATGAAGGTGAAATTGAGCCAATCTCTGTGCAAATAGCAGGGGCTGATCCTATCATGATGGCCCAAGCTGCCCTATTGAATATAGAACGTGGGGCACAAATCATCGATATCAATATGGGTTGCCCAGCAAAGAAAGTCTGTAATGTTGCCGCTGGCTCAGCCTTACTTCAAAATGAACCCTTAGTCGAACAAATCCTAACGTCAGTAGTAAATGCTATTAATCAGAGTTATCCTTTGGTACCTGTCACTTTAAAAATTCGGACTGGCTGGGATCGCGATCATAAGAATGCTCTTAATATTCTCAAAATTGCGGAAAACTCAGGAATCTCCATGCTGACTATTCATGGCCGAACTAAAGCTGATCTGTATTTAGGTCAAGCTGAATATGAAACAATTGCCTGTGTTAAATCCGTTGCTAAAATTCCAATCGTCGCGAATGGCGATATAGACACCCCACAAAAAGCTCTCGAGGTACTTGAATATACAAAAGCAGATGCGTTAATGATTGGCCGGGCAGCTCAAGGACGTCCCTGGATCTTTAGAGAAATAAATCACTTCCTCAATACCGGGGAACTACTCGATGCCCCAGAAGTCAATGAAATTTCTAAAATTCTTCAGTCTCACCTCCTAGATCACTATGATTTTTATGGTGAATATACAGGTCTTAGAAAAGCCCGCAAACACATCGGCTGGTACATTAAAGGTTTAAAAAATTCTCAACGTTTTAAACAACATTTGAACACTTTAGAGACTTGCCAAGAACAAATCTGCGCTGTTAGAAATTATTTTTCTGAATTAGCGAGCCTCTCAAATCGCCTTGAATATCTCGAGGCTGCTTGATCATGCCTCAATCAATGTCAAAAAAACATCCTGTTACTTTAGTTTTAGAAGAACATCTTCAAAGATATCTTGACGACTTGGGAGATATTCCTCCAACCAATGTTTATGATATGGTCCTGTCATCTATAGAGAAACCAATGCTTGAAGTTATTATGCGACATGCGCAAGATAATCAATCATTGGCAGCTGAATATCTTGGACTGAATCGTAATACGCTTCGTAAAAAGCTCATTGAATACGGCTTACTTATTTCCAAATAGTTATTATCCTTAGGGCACTCTATGATTCAAACTGCACTTATATCGGTCTCTGATAAATCCGGAATTATTCCTTTTGCAACATCCCTACATCATTTGGGAATAAAACTAATTTCTACAGGCGGCACTGCAAAACTATTAACTGAATCTGGATTGCCAGTGATAGAGGTTTCAGAAATTACAGGTTTTCCTGAAATGCTCGATGGTCGAGTCAAAACGCTGCATCCCATGGTTCACGGCGGACTTCTTGCAAGACGCGACAATCCTGATCACCTAAAGGCTTTAAAAGATCACGGGATAGAAACAATTGATATGCTTGTTATCAATCTTTATCCTTTTGAAAAAACGATCTCTCAACCTATCTGTTCATTTGAAGACGCCATTGAGAACATCGATATTGGTGGACCAGCGATGCTCCGAGCTGCCGCAAAAAATCATCAAGATGTTACTGTCTTAATCTCTCCAGAAGACTATGCTCCAGTTTTAAAAGAAATGACTGAGAATTCTTTAAAGGTTTCTTTCAATACCAATTTTAAATTGGCGACTAAAGTTTTTTCTCATACAGCACAATATGATGGCCTGATTGCAAATTACCTTACATCTCTGAACGATGAACGGCAGCACGTCAGTCGTAGTCTCTTTCCTCATTCTTTAAATTTATCCTTTGATCGTGTACAAGAACTTCGCTACGGTGAGAACCCCCATCAATCTGCAGCTTTTTATCGTGATATATGCATTACTCCAGGTTCACTTGCAAATTACCGTCAACTTCAGGGTAAAGAACTGTCTTTCAATAATATTGCTGATGCTGATGCTGCCTGGGAATGTGTCAAAAGCTTCGGAAATACTTTAACGAGTGGTCATGCTGCTTGCGTTATTGTCAAACATGCAAACCCCTGTGGTGTCGCTATTGGCTCTTCACCCCTTGAAGCTTATCAAAAGGCATTTAAAACGGATCCTACCTCTGCCTTCGGCGGTATCATCGCTTTTAACCGAGAATGTGATTTAGCAACTGCAACCGCCGTTTCTAAACAATTTGTTGAAGTTGTTATTGCACCTAGCTTCAGTAGCGAAGCTTTATTTTTGTTTAATGCGAAACAAAATGTTCGCGTACTTGAAATTGATCTTAGTGATGCACATCATAAGTTAGATCTGAAACGCGTTGGTGGAGGAATTCTAGTTCAAACACCTGATCTTAGAAATCTCGATATAAGCGAATTAAAAACAGTTACAAAAAAACAACCCACGCCTACAGAACTTGAAGAATTACTTTTTGCTTGGCGTGTTGCTAAATTTGTTAAATCAAATGCAATTGTCTTTTGCTCAAACGGTATGACTCTAGGGGTTGGGGCCGGTCAAATGAGTCGAATAGATTCAGCAAAAATAGCAGGCATTAAAGCTGAGAATGCGGGATTATCTTTAAAAGGTTCTGTCGTTGCAAGTGATGCATTTTTTCCTTTTCGGGATGGTTTAGATGTTATCGTCGCAGCTGGTGCAACTTGTGTAATCCAACCCGGAGGAAGTATGCGGGATGACGAAGTAGTAAAGGCAGCAGATGAACATAACATTGTGATGGTTTATACAGGAATTCGCCACTTTAGGCACTGATACCCTATGCGTATTTTAGGAATTGACCCAGGAATTAGAATTACAGGCTTCGGCGTCATTGAGTTTTCAGGACAGCGTCTAAAGTATGTGGCCTCTGGGACCGTAGAGACTTCTTCTTCAACAAATTCTATTCCCGAACGATTGGGTATTTTATTTAATGGCATTTCTGAAGTGATTGACACTTACCACCCGGACTCTGCTGCTATAGAACAGGTTTTTCTGAATGTAAATCCTAAATCCACGCTAATTTTAGGGCAAGCACGTGGAGCAGCAATTACAGCCTTAGTAAATAAAAATTTAGACGTTTCAGAATTTAGTGCTCTTGAAATCAAAAAAGCAATCGTTGGCACTGGAAGAGCAAGCAAGCCGCAAGTACAAGAAATGGTTCGACGACTCTTAAATCTTCAAAATATACTGGGGCCAGATGCCTCCGATGCTCTGGGTGTTGCAATTTGTACTGCTCACCGTAGTCATATCAAAAATCAACTCTCTAAATCTTTAGCACTTCACTCAAGGAGTAAATTATGATTGGTAGAATTCAAGGCACACTTCTGCTCAAAAATCCCCCAAGAGTTTTAGTCGATTGTCATGGTGTGGGCTATGAAATTGATGTGCCGATGAGTACCCTTTATCAATTACCTGAAACTGGACAACAAATTACTCTGCTGACGCACTTTGTGGTGCGTGAAGATGTCCAACAATTATTTGGCTTTGCTAGTGAAAATGAAAGATCCGCTTTTAGAGCCTTAATTAAAATCAGCGGTGTTGGAGCTAGGACAGCTCTTGCCATCCTATCAGGGATGACGATTCAAGAGCTATCTCAAGCCGTCACACTCCAAGAGTCAGGGCGACTCACAAAAATCCCTGGCATTGGCAACAAAACTGCTGAACGCCTTTTACTTGAATTAAAAGGTAAATTTGGTGTAGATCTACCAAATGCCTCCGGGACATCCGTTAACCATTCAAACTCTAATGAGATTTTGCAGGCTTTATTAGCGCTTGGGTATTCCGATAAAGAGGCAACCATTGCACTCAAACAAGTTTCAGAAGGGTCATCTGTTTCTGATGGTATTAGACAAGCCTTAAAAGCCCTATCCAAGTCTTAGCTTTTTGAATCTATACTATAGATATGTCCATTCATACAGATCCTGTCGAACCATCCTCTTCCTTTAATGTCGATAAAGACAATAGACTTATCAATGCGGATGTCGTTGAAACAGAGAGTTTTATTGATCGTGCCTTAAGGCCTAAGCAACTTGAGGAGTACATCGGACAAACTAAAATTCGTGAACAACTCGAGATATTTATATCAGCTGCAAAAAATCGCTCCGAAGCGTTGGATCATGTTCTCTTATTTGGTCCTCCAGGACTCGGTAAAACCACCCTTGCTCATATTATTGCCAAAGAACTTGGTGTTAACCTTCGCCAAACAAGTGGTCCAGTTTTAGATAGGCCTGGTGACCTTGCTGCTTTGCTTACAAATTTAGAAGAAAATGATGTTCTATTTATTGACGAAATTCATCGTTTGTCTCCTGTTGTTGAAGAAATTCTTTACCCAGCACTTGAAGACTACAGTCTCGACATCATGATTGGAGATGGTCCAGCTGCTCGAAGTGTCAAATTAGATTTAAAGCCTTTTACTTTAATAGGCGCAACAACTCGTGCAGGAATGTTAACTAATCCGCTTCGTGATCGGTTTGGGATTGTTTCTAGACTTGAGTTTTATACTGAAAAAGAACTATCTCAAATTGTTGAGCGCTCTGCAAATCTTCTTAATGCCCAGATTGCTCCTGATGGAGCAAATGAAATAGCAAAAAGAGCGCGCGGAACACCAAGAATTGCAAATCGACTCTTACGAAGAGTCAGGGATTATGCCGAGGTTAAAACGAATGGGATTATTTCAGCAAAAACAGCTGATGCTGCATTAAAGATGTTAGATGTTGATCCCGTAGGCTTTGATGTTATGGATCGAAAATTACTTGAAGCTATCTTGCTTAAGTTCTCTGGAGGTCCTGTTGGGGTTGATAATCTTGCCTCTGCAATTGGTGAAGAAAGAGATACTATTGAGGATGTGATTGAACCTTATTTAATTCAACAGGGTTACTTACAAAGAACTGCACGGGGACGAATTGCAACGCGTCTAGCCTATGAACACTTTGGACTAATCCCTCCGAATATTAATTCTTTAGATTTGTAATCTCTACCCTAAGATTTTTTACTCTGATAAGAATTGTCTATCTCATCTAGTGCATTGATGTCTTGTAAGTGAGACAAATCGCCCCATTTGATGATTGAAAATTTTTCCCCATCAAAGTTTAAAAGATTTAAGCTTGTATTTTTCATTTCAACTCGGTGAGGATCTTCAATTGATAGGCTTGAGGCAGCCCTATATAAACAGTCTAGAACCCCACCATGGGCAACAATCAAGATTCTTTTACCTAAATGCGTCAGTGCAATTCTAGAAACACCTGCTACAACACGATTAAAAAATTCTCTTAATGACTCACCGCCCTTAGGCTGAAAATCAACTTGCCGACTATGCCAAGCACGATGATTGTCAGGCATAGATTTTTCAATTTCACCAAATGTCATGCCCTGAATTTCTCCATAACATCGTTCTCTGATACTTTGATCAATAAACGTTGGCACATCATGGTGTTGAATAATTTCTTGAGTTGTATCAACGGCGCGACTTAAATCACTAGAATACGCAACTTCAATTTTTTCACTAGCTAGGGCCTTGCCAAGCAATTGTGCCTGCTTTCTTCCTAGGTCATTTAAACCAATATCTAAATGTCCTTGCAGTCGCTTAAGACGATTCCAGTCAGTTTCACCGTGTCTTACTAATAAAATCTCAGCCATCTAACAATCTATCTCTCTATTTTTACTTTTGCAAAACGTCGTTTTCCAACTTGGACAACGTATTCTCCTACATCAAGCTTTAAACCTTTGTCTGATATGGACTCGCCATTTACCCTAACGCCATGTTGCTCAATATTTCTATTTGCATCAGTAGTTGATTGCACCAGGTTGGCTTGTTTTAAGACTTGGCTAATACCTAATGGAGCTCCTGTTAATGAAACCTCTGGGATGTCATCGGGCACACCGCCCTTTGCTCGTAAATTAAAATCCTCTAAGGCATTGCTAGCATCAGTCTTTGAATGAAAACGCGTTACGATTTCCTGACCCAGAGCTACCTTGACATCTCGTGGATTTAAACCCTCTTCTACCTGCTTCTTCAGGTTTTCAATTTCTTTAACTGGTTTAAAAGATAAGAGTGTGTAGTAATTCCACATCAATTCATCTGAAACACGCATAATCTTAGAAAACATTTCATTAGGTACCTCACTGATACCGATGTAGTTTCCTTTAGATTTACTCATTTTTTCAACACCATCTAAACCCACCAATAATGGCATTGTCAAAATACATTGTGGCTCTTGACCAAATTCTTTTTGTAATTCTCTACCTACTAACAAATTAAATTTCTGATCCGTTCCACCAAGCTCCAAATCACTTTTAAGTGCGACTGAATCATACCCTTGCATTAAAGGATATAAAAATTCATGAACTGAAATTGGAATTCCACCACGATACCTTTTAGTAAAGTCATCTCGCTCAAGCATCCTAGCAACAGTATATTTAGAAGCTAGCTGAATCATTCCTACCGCACCTAAAGCTTCACACCACTCTGAGTTATACCTGATCTCTGTTTTCTCGGGATCAAGAACTAGGCTTGCTTGTTTATAGTATGTCGTTGCATTCTGTGCAATATCTTCTCGTGTTAAAGGTGGCCTCGTGTTATTTCTACCACTGGGATCTCCAATCATGCTCGTAAAATCACCAATTAAAAATATGACCGTATGCCCAATGTCTTGCAACTGCCTCAGTTTATTTAAAACTACGGTATGTCCTAAATGAATATCAGGTGCTGTTGGATCTAGTCCTAATTTAATTCTTAACGGCGTTTTGGTTGCTTCACTTCTAGAGAGTTTATAGACCCACTCACTTTCAACGAGGAGCTCTTCGCAACCCCTTTTAGTTTGTAAAAGGGCTGCTTCAACCTCGGGAGTAATAGGATACTTCGCCAAGTTTGTGGATAATGGGTTTAAAGTTTTTTCGTTAGGTTTTTGACTTGTCATACTATGTTACAAATGAATGGTAGTTTTTATGATTCCTGTTATTGTCGCATTCTTATAAACCTTTTTCTAATTTTTAAACATGGTAGATCCTACAGCCCCAATATCCCTCGATACACAGTTTCATATTGGAATTATGTCTGGGACCAGCATGGACGGGATTGACGGTGTCATTTGTGAGTTTAATAAGTCTGGCAAACCTATCTTAATTTGCCATAACTCAATAGAAATCAGCTCAAGTCTAAAAAGCCAACTCATGTCTCTTCAACATCATGGTGCAAATGAGTTGCACCGCGAAGCATTGGCCGCTAATGACTTAGCTAAGCATTATGCAAGACTCGTGCATTCACTCCTGGACCAGAGTGGTATGAAAGCCTCCCAAATTAAAGCCATAGGTGCTCATGGACAAACGATCCGACATCAACCACAACTCCATGATGAAACCGGCTATACAATTCAATCTTTGAACCCCTCATTGTTAGCAGAGCTAACAATGATTGATGTGGTGGCTGATTTTAGGTCTAGGGATATTGCAGCAAAAGGTCAAGGTGCGCCACTCGTTCCAAGCTTTCATGCTTTCCAATTTTCATCTCCAACCAAGAGAGCTATTTTGAATCTTGGTGGTATCGCCAATCTCACTCTTCTTGATCCTACTCAACCAATTCTTGGATTTGATACTGGCCCAGGTAATGTTTTATTAGATATGTGGATTTTACAATCCTTAAATCTACCTTTTGATAATAAAGGCGAATGGGCTCAGTCTGGAAAGCTTATTAAACCTTTACTCAAACAATTACTTCAGGAGCCATTTTTTTCTATGAGGCCCCCAAAAAGTACTGGTAGAGATTTGTTTAATGAGATGTGGCTTTCTCCACAGCTAACACCTTTCCTTAGTTCTGAAACTCCTCATGATATTCAAGCCACGCTATTAGCATTAACTGTCGAGTCCATCATTAATGACCTAAAAATTTATTTCAAAGACTGTACTGAGCTTATTGTTTGTGGGGGTGGCGTTCAAAATACTTATCTCATTTCAACGATGGCTAAACGCCTAACCGAGGAACTGCCAAGGGTTAAGCTTAGTAGCTCAGATATTTTTGGGGTTCACCCCCAAACAGTGGAGGCTATGGCTTTTGCTTGGCTATCTTGGTCTTTTTTTGCAAAACACGCAGCCAATATCCCTGAAGTAACTGGCGCTTTGGGCCCAAGAATTCTTGGCGCCCACTATCCTAATTAAGTTTTTAGGCTGAGAAAGAAGATCCGCAACCACATGTTGTAGTTGCATTTGGATTCTTAATGACAAATTGAGAACCGTTGATATCTTCTTTGTAATCAATTTCTGCACCGACTAAGTATTGAAAACTCATGGAATCTACTAACAGCACAACTCCATTTTTTTCAAACTCAGTATCATCTTCATTAACTTCTTCATCAAAAGTAAATCCATACTGAAAACCTGAACATCCACCACCCTGAACAAATACACGTAATTTCAGGCTTGCATTACCTTCTTCAGCAATTAAGTCTGCAACTTTAGCTGCAGCACTATCAGTAAAAATAATAGGTACTGGTGGTTCCTGTAAATTTTCAGTTGCTTGTTGAGTCGCACTCATAGATTTTTCCTTGTTTCAGTTCTCTTATTCTAGGCCGAATTGATAATCAATGCTACTTATCCACCAATGCCCCTTATGGTAGTAGGGCGACTTGATTTAAGCCCATATCCTCTGGAAACCCAAACATTAAGTTCATACACTGGATCCCTTGGCCTGAGGCCCCTTTAACCAAATTATCTTCCACCACTAAAATAATTAGGGTATCTCCACCTTCGGGGCGATGAATAGCTATCCTAAGATTATTACTTCCTCTGACGGAACGTGTTTCAGGATGGCTTCCAGCAGGCATAACATCTACAAAACGCTCATCTTTATAAAAGTTCTCAAAAAGCTCCTGATAGTCGATGCTCATGCCTTCGGGCAATATTCTTGCGTATAAGGTGGAATGAATACCCCGAATCATTGGGGTCAAATGCGGCACAAAAGTTAAACCTACATCATCATGCCCAGCTATGGCTTTAAGGCCTTGAACAATCTCTGGTAAATGCCGATGCCCCTTGACACTATAAGCTTTAAAGTTATCACCGGCTTCTGCCAAAAGTGTACCCACTTCAGCCTTTCTTCCAGCCCCTGATACGCCTGACTTAGAGTCTGAAATCAAGTGCTGGGTATCTACAATTCTTTTGCCCTGGGTGAATTTAGGCGACAACAGCGGTGCAAAGCCAAGTTGTACAGAAGTGGGGTAACAGCCAGCTAAGCCTACAACCTGAGCCTTTTTAATGGCCTCACGGTTGATCTCAGCTAGTCCATAGACAGCCTGTGCCAAAATTTCAGGACAGCTGTGTGTCATGCCATACCATTTTTCAAATACATGAGTATCTTTAAGGCGAAAATCTGCAGCTAAGTCTAAAACTCTGACCCCAGATTTCAATAACTCCGGAGTTTGTGCCATAGCAACTCCATGAGGTGTTGCAAAAAATACAGCATCACACTTATTTAAGTGAGCCTGCTCAGGAGTGCAAAATGCCAAATCTAAATGTCCTCTTAATGATGGAAACATTTCAGACACTTGCATGCCCGCCTCTTTCCTAGACGTAATTGCGCTAATTTCTACCTGAGGGTGTTGGACAAGCATTCTTAAAAGCTCAACGCCCGTATACCCCGTCCCTCCAACAATCCCGACCTTGATCATTTCGACTCCATCATTTTGAATGTCTAATAGTACCCATCTTCTTTAAAAGATCCAAATTAAAAAACCGTGTAGGTTTTCACCAACACGGTTTTTTTGATAAAACAACAAAAAATGTTAGCGTTTACTAAACTGTTTACGGCGACGAGCGCCGCGTAAACCGACTTTTTTACGCTCAACTTCTCTTGCATCACGTGTAACAAAACCTGCTTTAGATAAAGTAGGTTTTAACGCATTGTCATAGTCAATCAAGGCACGAGTAACGCCATGACGCACAGCACCAGCTTGTCCTGTTTCACCACCACCACTAACATTAACTTTTATATCAAAAGTCTCTGCGTGATTAGTTAGCAACAAAGGTTGGCGTGCAATCATTCTCGAAGTTTCACGAGAAAAATATTCGTCAATTGGCTTTCCATTAACAATAATATCGCCCTTGCCCGATTTGATAAAGACTCGTGCTACAGAGCTTTTACGGCGACCGGTTCCATAATTCCAATTTCCAATCATCACCGCTCCTTAAATTTCTAAAACGCTAGGCTGTTGGGCCGCGTGTGGATGGCTTTCGTCGCCATAAACTTTAAGCTTCTTGATCATTGCGTAGCCTAATGGTCCTTTTGGCAACATCCCTTTTACGGCTTTCTCTAATGCACGACCAGGAAACTTGGCTTGCATTTTATCGAAATTTGTTTCGTATATGCCGCCAGGATATCCACTATGTCGGTAATAAATTTTTTGCAAACCTTTATTACCTGTAACTCGTAATTTAGCTGCATTGATCACAACGATAAAATCGCCGGTGTCAACGTGAGGAGTGAATTCAGGCTTGTGCTTGCCGCGTAGACGGTGTGCCACTTCACTGGCGACACGACCGAGGACTTTGTCCGTAGCGTCAATCACGAACCATTCACGCTTAACCTCATGGGTTTTTGCGGAAAAAGTTTTCATGATATCTTTCAAATTGTATAGTCCAATCAATCGTCAATTGCTATTCTCACTTGGCCTTGCTTATGCTTGCACGCTCTCGATTAAATAAACAACTACGTAATACATTTCCCCTGGGACTTAATCAGGGAACCTACGATTCTAACAAAAAAAAACCCAGAGGTAAACCTCTGGGTTATAAATTCCACCTTTGTTTGGGTGGAGGAGACACTCGGAGCAGTTAAAATGGTATTAACTCAATATTGCTAATTTTATTGCAACCATTTCGAACTGCAATAGACAAATTATATATTAGGGTTATCACTAGGTAAAGTAAATTTTTAAGGAAACTATGTTTTGTACCGTAAATTGGATGGGAATTGATGGCATGAGTTTCTCTGCCGAGGTGGGAAGTGGTCACATTGTCAACATGGACGGAGCACCTGAAGCGGGAGGAAAAAATTTAGCTCCAAGGCCAATGGAACTACTTTTAGCTGGGGCTGGGGGGTGTACTGCATTTGATGTTGTGATGATTCTAAAGAAGTCTCGCCAAAACATTGAAGGATGCAAAGTCATGATTGAAGCTGATAGGGCTGATATAGATCCGAAAGTGTTTACTCACATCAATATGAAATTTATTGTATCTGGTAAGGGGCTTGACCCCAATAAAGTGACAAAAGCCGTTGAACTTTCTCATGATAAATACTGTTCAGCCACCATTATGTTGGGTAAAACAGCATCCATCACGCACTCGATTGAGATTGTAGAAATTTAAAATAGTGCAGAGTTGGTCAATAAGCCGGATTCTGTCGCCCTAACTTTCATCAAGGGGCAATCATTCATCTAGGTCCATTGTTACCAATGGACTCGAGCTCCCTACCCGCAGGCTCAGCGGGTCGCCTCAACGCCTGCCTATTTGGGATTGCTCCGAGTGGAGGTTGCCGCGTTTCACCGTAACTAAATACGCTCGTCTCTGTGGCCCTATTCCTCATGTCGCCATGGATGGTCATTAGCCATCACCCTACCCTATGGAGTCCGGACTTTCCTCCCCTTCGCAAGCGAAGCGGCGATTGCCTAACCAACTCTGCCTGAGTAGTCTACCTGACAATCGACCAATTGAGTACTTCTCCAGCATTTAATGGCACGAGTAGATCATTGCCAAATGCATAATGATTAGGGACTTGTTGTTGTTGTCTCTGTAAAGTGATCTGACCATGATTTCGGGGTATCTGATAAAAATCAGCTCCTCTAAAAGCCGCAAAAGCCTCAAGTTGTCGTAATTTACCAACACTATCAAAAGCAGTGGCATAAAGTTCGAGAGCATGGCTCGCTGTATAACATCCCGCGCATCCACATGTATGCTCTTTTAAATCTTTAGCATGCGGGGCACTATCCGTGCCAAGAAAAAACCGAGATGAATCACTTGTGGCCGCATCTAATAAAGCAAGGCGATGCTCCTCTCTTTTTAAAATGGGTAAGCAATAATAGTGCGGGCGAATACCCCCAGTAAATAAAGCATTTCGGTTATACATTAAATGATGTGCAGTAATGGTGGCAGCAATTGGTCCTAGTTCAGAAACTTCAGCATCGCGAACATACTCCATAGCATCCTTAGTCGTAATGTGCTCAAAAACCACTTTCAACTTAGGATGTCTCAAACGTAATGGATGTAAAACTTCTTCAATAAACTTTGCTTCTCGATCAAATATGTCTATGGCTGAATGTGTTACTTCACCGTGAACCAATAACGGCATTCCAACCTGGGCCATCGTGTCTAACGAATCATCACATAACCGTATATCTGTGACTCCTGAGTCGCTATTGGTCGTTGCTCCAGCGGGGTATAGTTTTACAGCTAACACACCTTTATCTTTTGCTAAAAGTATTTCAGATGAGGGGGTTTGATCTGTCAGATATAAACTCATCAGTGCTTGAAAATTATTGGTAGCTGTTAAAGCCCCTTGCTGAGTAGCAACTTTCAACGCGTCTTTTATTCTTTCTTGATACGCTAAAGCGCTGGCTACTGTTGTCACAGGGGGCCTTAAATTAGGCATGATCAACGCTCGTCTAAATTGACTGGCCGTATGCGATAACACTTGTGGCAAGACGTCTCCGTCTCTCACATGTAAATGAAAATCATCAGGAAGGGTAAGAGTAATTTGATTCATAGTGGATTAATTAACATGATACGAAAATCGTTAACATTCGTTAAAGTTGGCCCTGTATTAACTAAACTACCTGTTTGTAAAAAGAAGCTATAAGCATCATGCTCCCTTAAAAAAAGATTAGCATCTAAATTTAACTCATTTGCCTTTTTTCGGGTATCTTGCGTAAAAAAGGCACCGGCATTATTTTCACTACCATCAATTCCGTCTGTATCTGCTGCTAAAGCCGATAGATTAGATAAACCCTGCGTCTCTTGATATAAGGATAGTAAAAATTCTGCGCATCGTCCACCACGGCCACTACAGTCTTTAGACATAGTAACCGTTGTTTCGCCACCTGAAATAATTGCCAAAGGTTTATCTAAATTAGTTGTAGAGCGCTCAAGGGCAATTTTTGCATGTGCGATACCTGCTTCCTTAGCTTCGCCCTTAATTTTATCGCTCAATATTTCAACATTAAAACCTAACTCTAGGCAATACTTAGATGCAGCCTCTAAAGATCGTATTGGCGTAGCAAAAACATGATTGTGAATGTCTTTACTCTCTTTGTCAGTTATCTTCAATGTTTCAGGTGCTTGTCCAGAAATACCTTTGTTGAAGTATTTCAGAACTTGACTAATATTGGGGGCTTCTGTTAACTGATATCTTTTTAATACCTCTAATGCATCCTGGAAAGTTGAAGGATCTACAGCACATGGGCCACTTGCTATATCAGTTGGATCATCACCTGTGACATCAGAAATAATAAATGCATTAACAGTAGCGCCTTGCCTCGCGGCCAATCTTCCTAAATTGCCACCCTGTATAGCTGAAAGATGTTTACGTACTATATTCATTTCTTCAATAGGTGCGCCACACCGGAGCAAAAGTTGTGTCAATTGCTGAATTTGCTCTAAATCAATTCCATCTACTGGTAGCGTCAAAAGACTTGAGCCGCCACCAGAAATTAAAACGATTAACTGATCGCCAGGACTCAACTCTTTAACTTCTTCATACATCAACTTCGTAGCTCTCAAACCAGATTCATCAGGCACTGGGTGAGCCGCTTCCACAATATTAATCTTTCGACTTATAGTCCCATTTTGCACATCATGCCCATATCGGGTGATAACTAGGCCGGATAAATTTACGAGAGGCCAATGAGAGAGTGCAAACTTTTCTAACGCAAACGCCATTGAAGCACTTGCCTTACCAGCACCTACAACCTTACATTTTCCAGTGAGCCCCTCTGGATATATTTTTTCTAAGTATTTAGGTAATGCAGACTGAGGGTCGGCAGCCGCTAACCCCGCATAAAAAGCCTGATGAAGAATTTCCTCTTGGCGAAATTTCATATTAATTTAAGTTACTTTAGCTTTCAAGTTGTTCCACCTCGCTTTGTTGCAAAGCCCACATCTCAGCATATTTACCTTGCTTATTTAAAAGTACGTCATGTGTTCCTCTTTCGACAATTTCACCCTCATGCATTACTAAAATTTGTTGCGCATGAATAATTGTAGATAGTCGATGTGCTATTACCAGTGTACTTCTATTGTTCGCTAACTTAAATAGCTCTTCTTGAATTGCTAATTCCGTCTTAGAATCAAGTGCCGAGGTTGCCTCGTCAAATATAAATAAAAGTGGCTTTTTTAATATAGTGCGTGCAATTGCTACTCTTTGCTTTTCCCCGCCAGAGAGTTTTAATCCTCTCTCACCAACAGATGTTTGATATTGTTCTGGTAATGACACAATAAAATCATGGATCTGTGCAGCCTTTGCCGCTGCTTCAACTTCTGTTTGGGAAGATAGTGGATTTCCATAGGCGATGTTGTACCCAATAGAATCATTAAATAAAACGGTATCTTGGGGAACTATTCCAATATAGCTTCTTAAGCTCGATTGTTTTATTCCTTTAATATTCTGCGAATCAAAGTTAATCGCACCACTAGTTACATCATAAAATCTAAATAGAAGCCTAGCTAAGGTGCTTTTTCCTGAGCCACTTTGACCAACTACCGCCGTTGTAGTTCCGGCTGGAATATCAAAGCTAATATTTTTGAGAATCTGTCGATTCGCTTCATAATGAAAGTTAACACACTCAAACTTAACGGTAGGGCCAAATTCTGGGTTTAAAATTCTTAATTCTTGGGCATTTGGAAGATCCGCAATCTCACGATCTTTACTTAATAACTCAAACATTCTTTCCATATCTAAAATTGCTTGCTTAATTTCTCGATAAATAACACCTAAAAAATTAAGCGGAATATATAGCTGGATCATCAGTGTATTGACTAGTACTAAATCACCTAACGTCATCTGACCAGACTCAACGCCAACAGTTGCTTGCCATAAAATAATAATTAAGCCACTCACGATAATTGTTTGCTGCCCCAAATTAAGTATTGCTAGAGAGCGCTGTGATTGAATGGCAGCTTGCTGATAACTTGATAAATTGATGTCATAACGATTGGCTTCATACTTTTCATTGCCAAAGTATTTAACGGTTTCAAAGTTCAATAACGAATCTATGGCTTTTTGATTTGCTCGCGAATCCATTTCGTTCATTGTTTTTCTATATCTCGTTCTCCACTCCGTCACTTTGATAGTAAAAATAATATATAAAATCAAAGCAACTAAAGCAACAGTTGCAAATGCCCAATGGTAATTAAGGGAAAGATAAATGAGGACGATTGTAAATTCAATAATGGTAGGAACAATGCTGTAAAGAGAATAGGAGATGAGTGACTGTATCCCTCGAGCACCCCTTTCAATATCTCGACTTACTCCACCAGTTTGTCTTTCTAAATGAAAGCGGAGAGATAAGGAATGTAAATGCTCAAAGACTTCAAGTGCCACATTTCGAATTGCATTCTGTGTCACCTTAGAAAATAATAGCTCTCTAAGTTCAGTAAATAACGAAGATGAAAATCTTAATAGCCCATAAGCAAAAATAAGGGCAATAGGAACAATGACCAGCTTTTTAGGATCGTCTAAAGGAAGAGATAGATCATCTATCAAATGCTTTAAAACTAATGGCACGCCTAGATTTGCCACCTTCGCAAGGATCAAACATGACAAAGCAATACTGACTCGCCAACGATATTTCAGGACATAGGGGAGTAATTTTGAAATCGTTCCCCAATCTGCTGATTTTTTATCACTTGGCATACCTGATCCAGCAGAGTCAATAAGTCGTCGCAAAGTGAAGTGCCCTTTAATTGTTTTTTAAAATGCAACCTCTTTATGCATTCGTTGCCCCCGTATTTCGTAGCCGAATATGCAACTCTCGTAATTGCTTGTCGTCAACAGGGCTAGGCGCTTGTGTTAATAAACATTGCGCACGTTGTGTTTTAGGAAATGCGATAACATCTCGAATAGAGTCTGCACCTGTCATCATTGTCACAATACGGTCCAAACCAAACGCAATTCCTCCATGTGGCGGCGCTCCATACCTTAGTGCATCAAGCAAAAATCCAAACTTCAATTGCGCTTCCTCAGCATCAATCTTTAACACTCTAAAAACTTTGCTTTGGACAGCTTCTTGATGGATCCGAACAGATCCACCACCAAGTTCCCATCCATTAAGGACCATATCATAGGCTTTAGCTAAGCATCTCCCAGGATCAGTCTCTAAGAACTCTAAATGTTCATCTTTAGGGCTTGTAAACGGATGATGGCATGCAACCCATCTTGCATCACCTTCGTCATAATCAAACATCGGGAAGTCAACCACCCAAAGAGGCTTCCAACCTTCTTGCATTAAGCCTTTTTCTTTAGCCCAATCTGAATGTCCTATCCTAACTCTCAGAGCACCAATGGCATCATTAACTACTTTAGTTTTATCTGCCCCAAAGAATATTAAGTCTCCATTTTGCGCTCCAGTTCTTTTTAGAATCTGAGCGATTGCCTCGTCATGTAAGTTTTTAACAATCGGGGATTGGAGTCCATTACGCCCCTCACTTAAATTATTTACCTTAATCCAAGCAAGACCTTTAGCCCCGTATATAGAAACAAATTGAGTGTAATCATCGATTTCGCTGCGAGAAATTTCACTTCCTCCTGGAACACGCAACCCAACTACTCGACCATTCTCCATATTTGCAGGATTTGAAAATACTTTGAAGTCGACGTCCCTCATAATGTCAGTCAACTCGGTAAATTCAAGCGCAACCCTTAAGTCAGGCTTATCTGAGCCAAACCGATGCATCGCCTCTGCGTATGTCAATACTGGGAAAGGATCTGGCAAAGGAATATTAATCGTGCTTTTGAATATATGTCTAATCATATTTTCAAAAAGATCTCTTATTTCTATTTCATCTAAGAATGAAGTCTCACAATCGATTTGGGTGAATTCCGGTTGTCGGTCGGCTCTTAAATCTTCATCTCGAAAACATTTAACAATTTGATAGTACCGATCAAAACCAGCAACCATGAGTAACTGTTTAAATAATTGCGGAGATTGTGGGAGTGCAAAAAATTGGCCATCATGAACGCGGGATGGCACAAGATAGTCTCTCGCACCCTCGGGAGTACTTTTAGTAAGCATCGGTGTTTCAATATCAATAAATGCTGCTTCATCAAGATATTTCCGACACTCCATAGCAACTTTATATCTTAGCCGCATATTTTTTTGCATTTGCGGGCGACGCAAATCTAAAACACGGTGGGTAAGGCGGGTGGTCTCAGATAAATTATCATCATCTAATTGAAACGGTGGCGTTACTGATGGATTTAGTATGTTTAGCTCTTGACAAAGAATTTCTATTTTTCCAGTTGTTAAATCTTGATTTTCAGTACCCTCTGGTCTAGCTCGCACTTTGCCTAAAACTTGAATGCAATATTCATTACGTATTGTTTCGGCATTCTTAAAAACTGATTCTTGATCTGGATCGCAGACTACCTGAACAAAACCGTTGCTATCTCTGAGATCAATAAAAATTACGCCTCCATGGTCCCTTCGGCGATTAACCCAACCAACCACCTTGACATCTTGACCTTCTAAATTTTCATTTATTAAACCAGCAGAATGACTTCTCATTGACATACAGAAACCTTTTAAAAAAATTAATTAGAATTTGGGGAAGAGCTAATCTCAGCCGACGCATTGGGCGGCACAGACCCCATAGAAACAATATGCTTTAACGCATCTTCAACCGACATTGATAATTCAATGACGCTATCTTTTGGAACGATCATAAAAAAACCGGAAGTTGGGTTAGGTGTAGTAGGAAGAAACACATGAATATGAGGAGTACCCAATTTTTCAGCAACCTCTCCTACTGGATTTCCTGTTTGAAATGCAATCACCCATGAGTTCTCATGAGGATATCTAATTAAAACTACCTGACGAAATGCTTGGCCACTACTCGATAGTAAAGTATCAGAAACCTGTTTAACGCTTGAATAAATAGACCTAACAATCGGAATTCTATTTAAGACTTGCCCCCAAACTTTTAAAATCCACCTACCAGCGATGGTGATAGCAAAAAGACCGGTCAAAACAATAACAATAATTACAATCCCGATTCCAACCCCAGGTAGATCTCTAAACACTTGAAGATTAGAGCTAAAACTCGATGGCATGATGGTGATAATAGCTTTCATAACGGACCCAAAAACTCCGTCTAAAATCCCCAACACCCAGGTGATAACCCAAATTGTTATGGCAACTGGGGACCAAACCAAGATCCCAGCTATAAAGTATTTTTTCATGTTTTTTCTTAATAAAACATCATTATCCTCTTTTTGAATTACTTAACGTGAAGTTAAACAGAGGATTTCTTATTTAATTGCTTCGTACTTACCAGTAAATTCTGGGGAATCAGGAGCCCCCCCAATAGCATTCCACCCAAACTTCCAAATAATCCGCACATTTGGGGAGGAACAATAAAATCAGGAATAAATAGTTCCATTAGGATCCAAACCGCCAAACCTATTAAAACTGACAACAGTCCACCCATTGGATTGGCTTTCTTCCAATAAATACCAAAAACCAACGGTATAAAGGCTGCCACTAATGTGATTTTATAGGCACTTTCTACCATCTTAAAAATAGATAATTCTGAGTGGATTGCAATAAATGTCACAATAATATTAAAAGCAAAAACTGTACAACGCATAATAAACAGTAGCTGTTTGGGCGTTAAGTTTATAAAAAAGCCCTTGACGATATTCTCAGAAAAAGACACTGCTGGAGCCAATAAGGTAGCACTAGCACAACTTTTAATTGCTGATAACAATGCCCCAAAAAACATGATCTGAGCAAATAATGGCATATGCGTCATAATTAATTTTGGGAGAATAAGTTGAGTATCTACTTGCATTTGATCATTGAGTAATTTTGGATCGATGATGCTTGCCGAATATGCTATGAACATTGGAACAAAGGCAAAAGCAAAATAGAGAACACCACCTAGAATTGCTGCATTTCTCGCTATCGTCGCTGTTTTTGAGGATGTGACTCTCTGAAACACATCCTGTTGCGGTATGGAGCCCAGCATCATCGTACATAGTGCTGTGATAAATCCCATCACAGAAGCAAAATTAGCGTCTGGGAAGAAATTAAAAAGCCCCGCCGTGTTTGCATGCTGAATCACTATCGATGCACCACCAGCCATATCACTAATCTCATTACTAATAAACAACATACCAATAACAATAATAATCATTTGCATGAAGTCAGTAATTGCTACTGCCCACATACCTCCAAATAGCGTATAAATTAATACACTTCCAGAACCAATAAGCATGCCAGTCTCTCTAGAAATAGAGCCGTCGGATAGCACATTAAATACTAGACCCAAAGCCATAATCTGAGCAGAGACCCATCCCAAATAAGACACGCCAATGCATAAGGTCACTAAAACTTCAACGCTACGACCATACTTCTCTTTATAAAAGTCACCAATCGTTAAGAATTTTTTTTGGTAAAGTGGCTTGGCAAAGAAAAGTCCTACAAGGATCAAACATAATGAAGATCCAAAGGGATCTGCAACTACACCCGCAAGTCCATCTTTAATAAAAGTGGCTGGTGCACCAAGAACGGCCTCAGCTCCAAACCAAGTCGCAAATACAGTTGCCGTAACCATGTACATAGGTAAACTATGTCCTGCAGCTGCAAAATCAGTTGCATCTTTAACCTTGAAAGTTGCAAGCAAGCCAATTCCAACCGAAAAGACCCAATAGATAATAACTGACCAAAAAAGCATATTTTTTTAGTAAAATTTATAGACAACTAAACCGCCCAAAAACAGGCCAATCAAAAAAGTTAAAACAGTTCTTGTAAATCTGGTTTTCTTTAATTCTAGGATTAAAAGTTGAGATAGTTCTGTCATCTCAGATAAATTTTTAGGCTGGCTGTTCGTCTCTAACCAAGTCGTTAATAACCTAGGAATAGTAGGAACAGTTTGTGCCCATTGCGCAGATTCTAACTTCATCTTATCTAAAAATCCTCGAAAGCCTATTTGCCGATCCATCCATTTTTGCATAATTGGCTTAACAGTCTTCCATAAATCTAAATCTGGGTCAAGCTGACGCCCTAATCCTTCAACGTTAAGCAGAGTCTTTTGTAACATCGTCAGTTGAGGCTGAATTTCTACCTTAAATCGACGAGAGGTTTGAAACAACCTCATTAGAACCATCCCTAGAGAAATTTCTTTTAAAGGACGATCAAAGTAAGGCTCGCAAACCGCCCTAATTGCCCCTTCCAATTCTTCTACTCGAGTTTCTTTAGGCACCCATCCTGATTTGACATGTAGCGCGGCAACGCGATAGTAGTCTCTATTAAAAAAGGCAAGGAAGTTTTGAACTAAATAATTCTTATCTGTTTCAGATAAAGTTCCAACAATACCAAAATCTAAGGATATTAGCCTACCAAAAGTTTCAGGGGCAAGACTCACCATAATATTTCCTGGATGCATATCCGCATGAAAAAATCCGTGCGCAAACGCTTGAGTAAAAAATAGCTCAACTCCATCAACAGCTAATTTTTTTAAATCCACACCCGCTTCTCTCAAATCATCTAAACGTGCGATCGAAATTCCAAACATACGCTCCATCACTAATACATTGGTATGACTTAACTCCCAATAAATTTCTGGGATCATGATCTTATCAGACCCCTCAAAATTTCTTTTCAGTTGACTACAGTTAGCCGCCTCACGAAGTAAATCTAATTCATCATGAATGGATACATCAAAATCAGCAACAACTTCTCTAGGCTTTAAACGCTTACCATCGTCAGAGAGGCGCTCAACCCAGATAGCTAGAGTTTTCATGAGCGCCAAATCACGTTCAATGATTTCTAAAATTCCAGGACGCAACACCTTAATTGCAACATCTTTTCCTGACCATTCAGGATGCTTTATATCTGTAGCTAAAACCGCAAAGTGGACTTGAGCCACGGATGCACTTGCTTCGGGCTCCTCTTCAAATGATTGAAAGATCTCTTCAATCTTCTTACCTAAAGATTTTTCAATAATGCTCCTAGAGGCCTCACTAGGAAATGGCTTTACGTTATCTTGCAATTGAGCCAATTCATTGGCGATATCATCTGGCAATAAATCCCTTCTTGTCGAGATTACTTGCCCAAACTTAATAAAAATTGGCCCCAAGGATTCTAAAGCAAGCCTAATTCTCATTCCTCGTGGATCTAACTTACTCGAAGTAAAGAAAACTAACGGACGAATGATTAACCTTAATGTCCCAGGTTTAAGGTGCTCATAGAGTAATTCAAAAAGTCCATACCTCCAAAAGGTATGGAAAATTTTGAGCACTCTGAAAATATTTTGCATGAGATCCCTAAATTTTCTCTTCTACAACTGAATTGATTTTTATAACTCTTTTTTCTGTTCGCTCTAATCGATCTCTTAATTCTCTGAGGTCTTTTTTAAACTGTTCAAATTCGAAAGCCCCCAAAATCACACTACGCTCTTCTACCAAATAATCTTTCAAGCCACCTTTAAATTCATCTAAGGCTCTTTTTCCAGCTAAAGCTATCTCTTTCATCTCTCTAGAAATTCGGTAGGCTGGGGCATCGCCAATGATTCTTGATAAATCTTCTTCGTATTCCCAGTTCAGATTAGTAGCTATCGTATTCAAGTCTGCCGCAAAATCAACATCTCCACTCATTTTTACAAACTTGATAGCTGATGCTTTTCCTTCTCCAAGAAAAGCCCATATCGCATCTTGCGAGACATCAAAAGTGACATCAGGATTTAAAGTTTGTTCGTCTAAAACTTTTTGCCAACTTGCCTGATTGATCTGAACTTGATAGGAACCGATCGGCAGATTTATTTGAAGGCATTTACCTTCATGTTTATTGAGAATATCTTTAACCCAATTTTCTTGTTCAGTCAGATGATTCAGCGCCTTCAACACAAATCCAGGAATTAAAAGATTGGTCATGATGATCTCTTTAGAATTTATAGCCTATATGAAGGGCGACGATACCGCCGGACATGCGAACAACGTCTACCTGATCAAATCCAATTTCAAGCATCATTTTTTTGAGCTCTTCCTGATCTGGATGCATGCGAATTGATTCAGCAAGATATTGGTAACTCTGTGCATCATTTGCAATTTGTTGACCTAACCAAGGCAGTACTTTGAAAGAATAAAAGTCGTAAATAGGCTTTAAGGCTTCAACTGGTTTTGAAAATTCAAGAACCATGGTTTTTCCACCCGGCTTTGTCACGCGACACATTTCTTTAAGCGCTTTTTCTTTGTGAGTCATATTCCTCAACCCAAAAGAAACTGTAACAAGATCAAAATGATTTTTGGGGAAGGGAATGTTCTCTGCATCTAATTGAATACAGGGCAGGATAACTCCTTTATCAATCAAACGATCTCTGCCCACATTCAACATGGAGCTGTTAATATCGCTTAACCAAACTTCTCCTGCCTCGCCAACTTTTCTTTTAAAAGATAACGCAAGGTCTCCAGTACCGCCAGCGATATCTAAGACCCTTTGACCTTTTTGAACATTTGCATGAGCAATCGTTGCAATCTTCCAAATTCGATGCAATCCAAAAGACATCAAATCATTCATTAAATCGTATTTATTTGCTACGGAATGAAATACCTCCGCAACTTTTGAAGCTTTCTCAGCTTCTTCCACTTTCTGAAATCCAAAATGAGTTTGGGTCATATAAGTATTCTTAATTATTTTTTAAGCGTTGAGGAGTCACGATCTTCCCCTGCAGCCTTAAGTTTTTCAAGGTAGCCTTGCCAATACTGTTTTTGGTGTACACATAAGTCATGTAAATATTCCCATGTGTATAGACCAGAATCATGCCCATCAGTAAATGTTGGCTTAATTGCATAATGACCTACCGGTTCAACACTTAAAATACTGACTTGCCTCTTTCCGGTCTGTAAAGTTTCTTGGCCAGGGCCATGCCCCCTTACCTCTGCTGAGGGTGATAACACCCTCAAAAATTCAAAAGGCAAGCGGTATGATTTTCCATCAGAATACTCTAACTCAAGCACTTTCGATTGTTGATGAACGACGAGATTTTTGGGAACCATTGCTTGTATCAAACTAATACCCTTTCTATGCCGCCTGAATTAGCTGCCTTAACATAATCTGCCATCCAATTCTCTCCTAATAGATGACGTGCCATCTCGACAACAATGTAATCAGCTGTCGTTCCACTATCGTCATTAAATCTTGACAGCCCCTGCAAACAAGATGGACAGCTAGTGAGTATTTTGACATTCCCCGTAAAATCCTCTCTTAAAGCGTCTGCCCCCTTTTTCATTTCAATCTCTTTACGAAATCTCACTTGAGTTGAAATCTCAGGGCGAGTAACAGCTAATGTTCCAGATTCACCACAACAACGATCATTTTTTTCAATTTTTTCGCCATCTAAAGTCTGTACAAGCGCGTTAACTGTTTTCAAAGGATCTTGCAGCTTCATTGGCGTATGACAAGGATCGTGGTACATATATTTTGTTCCTTGGACACCCTCTAACCGTATCCCCTTTTCCATTAGAAATTCATGGATATCAATAATCCGACAACCTGGAAATATTTTATCGAATTCATATCCAGCCAACTGGTCATAACAAGTCCCACATGAAACTACCACTGTTTTTATGTCCAAATAATTTAAGGTATTTGCTACCCGATGGAATAAAACCCGATTATCGGTAATCAACTTTTCAGCTTTATCAAAGTCGCCAGCTCCCCTTTGTGGATAACCACAACATAAGTACCCAGGTGGCAAAACCGTTTGGATTCCCGCTTCCCAAAGCATGGCTTGAGTTGCTAATCCAACTTGAGAAAACAAGCGCTCTGACCCACAACCTGGAAAATAAAAGACTGCTTCAGAGTCAACTGTTGTAGTTTTTGGGTTACGAATAATTGGCACAATAGAATTATCTTCAATATCTAAAAGTGCTCGCGCTGTTTTTTTAGGTAGATTACCGGGCATCTTTTTATTGATGAAGTGTATGACCTGTTCCTTCAAAACTGGCCTGCCAACTGTTAAAGGCGGAGATTTGGTTTGACTCAAGGCTAGACGCTTAAATAAATCATTTGCCAATCGTTGAACTTTATATCCAAATCCAACCATTAAAGTACGAGTGATCTTAATCGTTTGAGGATTAGTGGCATTTAAAAAGAACATCGCCGCTTTGGCGCCAGGATTAAAGCGTTTCTGACCCATTTTTCTGAGTAAGTTACGCATATTCATCGTAACGTCACCAAAATCAATTTTTACTGGGCATGGAGTTAGGCACTTGTGACAAACTGTGCAATGCGCAGCAACATCATCAAATTCTTCCCAATGTTTAATTGATATGCCCCGTCGTGTTTGCTCTTCATATAAAAAGGCTTCAATCAACAAGGAAGTCGCTAAGATCTTATTTCTAGGGCTGTAATGAAGGTTTGCTCTTGGCACATGAGTCGCACAAACAGGCTTACACTTTCCACACCTTAAACAATCTTTGATGCTTTCTGAAATAGCGCCAATATCACTTTGTTGCATGATTAAAGATTCATGGCCCATTAATCCAAAACTAGGTGTATACGCATTATGCAGGTTAGCACCTGGCATAAGCTTGCCCTTATTAAAACGACCTTCTGGATCAATTCTGTTTTTATATGCCCGAAATTCTTTAATCTCTTCATCAAACAAGTACTCAAGTTTGGTAATTCCAATGCCGTGCTCACCTGAAATTACACCATCTAATGAACGCGCCAAAACCATAATCCGAGCCACAGCCTCATGCGCAACTTGAAGCATTTCATAATCATCTGAGTTGACTGGAATATTAGTATGTACATTGCCATCACCTGCATGCATATGAAGCGCAACAAAAACACGCTTTCTAAGAATACGCTGATGAATACTGTCACATTCATTCAAAACTGGAATGAATGAGCTGCCACTAAAGATTTGTTCTAACCCTTTTTTAACTTCTAACTTCCATGACACCCGAATTGATCGATCTTGCAATTGCGGAAATAACTCCACTTGTTTATTAGCAAGCTCACTCCAGCGTCTACGAACCTCTTGAATCAATTCAATCGCCTGAGATACACGATCCTCTAACAGCTCTGATGATGGAATTTCATTCGCATCGTCAATCTTGCCCAGGGGGATATTCCCTGAAAGAAAAAACTTTTCTAACTCATCTAACAGTAATAATTTGTTTTTAATAGACAACTCAATATTGATAAACTCTATGCCGTCCGTGTACTTACCCATTTGAGGCAATGGAATCACAACATCTTCATTAATCTTGAATGCATTTGTGTGGCGCGCGATAGCAGCCGTTCTAGATCGGTCAAGCCAGAATTTTTTTCGCGATTCTGGACTGATGGCAATAAAACCCTCGCCAACACGATTATTTGCAATCCGAATAACTTCGCTTGCAGCCATTGCAACTTCATTTGCATCATCACCCACGATGTCACCCAATAAAACCATCTTAGGAAAAGAGCTCCTTTTAGATTTCGTTGCATAACCTACAGCTTTAAGATACTTCTCATCTAAATGTTCAAGGCCTGCAAGGATTGCTCCACCCTGCTTTGTTCTTTGGTCTAAATAATCTTTGATTTCTACAATACTAGGAATGGCATCTCGCGCCTGACCAAAAAACTCTAAGCACACTGTTCTTACTTCCTTTGGCATGCGATGTAAGACCCACCTTGCACTCGTGATCAAACCGTCGCAACCTTCTTTTTGGACCCCAGGTAATCCTGAAAGAAACTTATCTGTAACATCTTTTCCAAGACCAACCTTACGAAATTTCTGACCTTCTACTTTCAATATCTGTGTTTTTAAAATTTCCTCACCTGGACTCTTTGTTCCTTCTGACCAAGTCAATTCAAACGACACAATAGGTGCATCATGTATTTTGGAAAGATTGTGATCAAGACGTTGAATCTCTAACCAATTTCCCTCAGGGTCAACCATCCTCCACCAAACAAGATTATCAAGAGCCGTCCCCCAAAGCACTGCTTTCTTTCCACCTGCATTCATTGCAATATTGCCACCAATGCAACTTGCTTCGGCCGACGTAGGATCAACTGCAAAAACTAATCCTTCTTTTTCTGCTGCATCTGCTACTCTTTTAGTCACCACCCCAGCTTCTGAGAAAATAGTTGCAACTGGTGTATTAACACCTGGCAAGTTAAGAACCTCAACCTTCCCTAATGTTTCTAGCTTTTCAGTATTAATCACAGCTGATAAGGGGGTTAATGGAATAGCTCCTCCGGTATAACCAGTCCCACCTCCGCGTGGGATGATAGTCAAGCCAAGTTCTATGCATCCCTTAACCAAGCCTGGAATTTCTGACTCATGGTCTGGAGATAGAACAACAAATGGATACTCTACCCGCCAATCGGTTGCATCAGTCACATGCGATACTCTAGCAAATCCATCAAAAGCAATGTTATCTAATGCAGTACTTTTACCTAGTATGCGTTTTGATGCCTTCCTTAATTCTGTTGTTTGATCAAATTCTTTAGAGAATTTTTGCACGGCCTGTCCCGCCAAAGAGACCAACTTAACAACATGGTCCTGGAGATCGGATGTAATTCTTTTTTCAACCTCCCTCAAGCGATGCCTTAGTGCATCAATAAGCAATTTTCGACGCTTAGGGTTTTGAAGTAAATCATCCTGCAAATAGGGGTTTCTTCTAACAACCCAAATATCCCCAAGTACTTCATAAAGCATCCTAGCTGAGCGACCTGTCTTTCTCTCGTCTCTTAATGTCTCTAATATGCTCCATGCATCCGTTCCTAATAAACGTATAACCACCTCCCTATCTGAAAAAGAGGTGTAGTTGTAAGGAATCTCTCGCAGACGAGCTGGTTGACTTTCTATGTCCCTTGGTAGTAGAGAGTTCAGTGGTGCGTTCATGTTGCTTTCTAGATCAAATGCTTATTCTAATTGAGGGGCTTGATGTTTGCTCATTTGAAATTCAAAACCTAATACCAACTCTATTTAAAAGAAAATAAGTGCCCTATGCTTAGCCAAAAAGAGTCGTCAATTGTTAAAAAAGCTATAGAGATCAAAGCATAACGCAAAAATTTCCCCACAGCCATATAAATAAAACTTTGCGCCCATGGGAATTTTGCCCACCCAGCTAAAGCACACAATGGATCCCCAAAAATAGGGATCCAGGAGAATAGTAATGTTTTGGGACCATATTTTTGGAGCAATTGAGTCAACTTATTCATTCGAATTGATTGATTCTTAGATAACTTGTCCTGCAAATGTCTAGAACCTCTGCCCAAATACCACGTCGTATATCCACCCAAGGTATTTCCGCATGACGCCGCCAATACTGGCCACCAAAATTCATTAGGCACAAGTTTTAGATAGCCTAAAAGTGCTGGCTCAGAACTTAAAGGTAATAAAGTAGCCGAAAAGAAAGAAAGTACGCCAATTGAGATAAGGCCAACTGACGGTAATGACAACCAATTCAGTAAGGCTAGTAAACTAGATTCCATGATTTATATTTTACCGCTTCATCAACTCATTATTCTAAAGATGATTCGCTCGTGATAATCTCAATATATGCCACAAAAATACTTACGTAAAATTCTTAATGCAAAAGTCTATGACGTCGCCAAGGAGACTGAGCTAGAGCATGCCGAGCATTTATCTCGTCGACTTAAAAACAACATCCTCTTAAAAAGAGAAGATAACCAACCGGTCTTTTCTTTTAAGATTCGTGGCGCTTATAACAAGATGGCTCACTTAACTCCTGAGGAGTTAAAAAAAGGGGTTATTGCTGCATCTGCCGGCAATCATGCCCAAGGTGTTGCTCTAGGCGCATCTAAATTAGGATGTCATGCCACTATCGTCATGCCAGTGACCACCCCTGATGTGAAGATTGATGCAGTCAAAGAGCGAGGTGGAAAGTGGGTCAAAGTTGTTTTGTTTGGCGAATCCTATAACGAAGCCTATGAACACTCTTTAGTCTTAAAAGAACAACTTCAACTTGTTTTTATTCACCCTTTTGATGACCCAGAGGTTATCGCTGGCCAAGGGACGATTGCAATGGAGATCCTTAGGCAGCATCAGGGTGATATCGATGCGATTTTTGTAGCAATTGGCGGTGGTGGACTGATTTCAGGAATCGGGGCGTATATTAAATCTGTTCGGCCAGAGATCAAAATTATTGGGGTTCAAACCATTGATTCTGATGCAATGAAACAATCCCTCGCGCGGGGTAAACGAGTTGAATTAAAAGAAGTAGGATTATTTTCTGATGGGACAGCCGTCAAATTAGTTGGTAAAGAAACTTTTCGTATCTGCCAACAGGTGGTTGACGAAATCATTACCGTTGATACCGATGCAATCTGTGCAGCGATTAACGATGTATTTACCGATACCAGAAGTATCCTTGAGCCTGCTGGCGCACTGGCTGTAGCAGGCATGAAGGTTTATGTTGAGCGTGAAAAATGTAAAAATCAGACTTTAATTAGCATTGCCTGTGGTGCAAATATGAATTTCAGTCGACTCAGATTTGTTGCTGAAAGAGCTGATGTTGGTGAAAATAAAGAGGCCATTTTTGCAGTCACCATCCCTGAAGCAAGGGGCTCATTTAGAAAGTTTTGTACACTGCTTGGCAAAAGAAATGTAACCGAATTTAGCTACCGCATTTCAGATAACCATGAAGCTAATATTTTTGTGGGAATTTCTACAAATTCTCTTTCAGATGTCAATGATATCTCTCGAGAATTTACTAAATCTGGATTTAAACATATTGACTTAACCCATGATGAATTAGGTAAATCGCACCTGCGTCATATGGTTGGTGGCAAATCAGCTTTATCTAAAAATGAGTTAGTGTATCGCTTCGAATTCCCCGAACGTCCAGGCGCGCTGATCAATTTTTTAAGTGCCATGTCCCCACATTGGAATATTAGTTTATTTCACTATAGAAATCATGGTGCTGACTACGGGCGTATCTTAGTTGGGATGCAGGTCCCCCCTACGGATATGAAAATTTTCAAAGAGTTCCTTAAAGAAACAGGCTACCGATATTGGGATGAAAATGAGAATCCAGCTTATCAACTATTTTTAAAATAACTTCATGAGTTTTTCTTTAGCAGGCAAACTAGTGGTCGCCATTTCTTCTCGAGCTCTTTTTGACTTCGAAGAAGAAAATCGTTTTTTTGAAGCTAAAAATGACGGCGCTTATATGAAGCTCCAACTCGAAAGACTTGCTACCCCCGCAAAAGCTGGCGTTGCCTTTGCGCTTGTTGAAAAGTTATTACGTTTCAATACCGCCAGCGCAGCTCTCGTTGAAGTCGTTATTTTGTCTAGAAACGATCCCGTGAGCGGACTACGGGTTTTCCGTTCTGCTGAACATGCGGGTCTAAAACTAGAACGAGGGGTTTTTACTCGAGGTCGACCTCCATACAATTACTTGCGCTCCTTGCATGCTAATTTATTTCTTTCCGCAAATGAAGAAGATGTTCGTGAGACTCTTTTGGCAGGTTTTCCGGCAGCTTTGGTTTACCCCCAATCAACTAAACTTGCAGAAAAAAATCCTCATGAAATTCGCATTGCATTTGATGGGGATGCCGTCCTATTTTCTGATGAGGCTGAGATTATTTTTCAACGTAATGGCCTAGATGCTTTTGTTGCTCACGAAACAACACTTGTTCAAACGCCACTTCCGCCAGGACCATTTAAACCTTTATTAGAAGCTCTGCACCAGCTTCAAATATCATCGAATACATCAACTATGAAGATTCGTACCGCTCTCGTGACCGCCCGTTCAGCTCCAGCACATGAAAGAGCAATAAGAACCCTGATGAGTTGGGGAATTGCCGTTGATGAAGCCATGTTTCTAGGTGGCCTTAGCAAAAAAGAGTTCTTAAGAGAGTTTGAGCCAGATTTTTTCTTTGATGATCAAACCGGGCATTGCCAAACTGCTGCCGAGGTTGTTCCAACTGGGCAAGTTATTTCTGGAATTTCCAATGAAAGATAGTTCTTCTCGAGGTGCTTTAGAAAATGCACCATTAGGAAAATTTTCCCTAAATCCGGAAAAATATAATCCAGAGCTTCTCTTTCCTATTTCTAGAAGTGTCAATAGAGCTTTATTAAATTTACCTAATCACACCCTTCCATTTGTTGGAGTCGATATTTGGAATGCTTATGAAATTAGTTGGCTGAGCACTAAAGGCAAACCGGAAATAGCTATAGCGCAAATCTTAGTCCCAGCTGATTCTAAATTTATCATTGAGTCTAAATCACTAAAGCTTTATTTAAACAGTCTAAATAATCATCGATTTGTATCTCAGGCAGAAGTCAAAGATACGATGACGAATGATCTGTCAAAAGCAACTGGATCTCATATTTCCATACAACTTTCGTCCCCTGATGAGTGGTTAAAACTAAAATTTGAGGGCTTTGGCGGGAAAAATTTAGATCGCCTAGATATTGAAATAGACCCGAATGATATACCAAACCCCTATTGGCTCAACTCGGATTCTAGTCATGCCCCAGTAGAAGAGAGTCTTTTTTCAAACTTATTAAAATCAAATTGTCCAGTTACTGGTCAACCCGATTGGGCAAGCATTCAAATCAACTATGTTGGTGCTGCTATAGCAGAGGAAGGACTTCTACGTTATTTAATCAGCTTTAGAAATCACCAAGAATTTCACGAACACTGCGTTGAAAAGATATTTTGTGACATCAAGAAACACTGTCAACCCATTAAATTATCAGTCTATGCACGCTACACTCGCAGAGGTGGGCTAGATATCAACCCCTACAGGGCAGATTTTAATGCGCCTTGGCCAAGTAACTTCCGACAAGCTAGACAATAAAAAGCCCCTAAAAAACTACCTTATAGGGGCTTTGCAGTCTTACAAATACTTTTTAGAACGGGATATCGTCATCCATTTCGCCTAAACTTGCGCTAGGGGCAGACTTGTTACTCACTGCGCGCTCTCTGCCTTGCTCAGGCGGGGCAGACATCGATCCAGAATCTCCCATACTTTTTCCACCAAGCATCTGCATTGAATCTGCAAGAATTTCCGTAGAGTATTTCTCTACGCCACTTTGATCAGTCCATTTACGTGTTCTTAACCGGCCCTCTACATAAACCTGTGACCCTTTTTTTAAATATTGGCCAGCTATTTCAGCTAACTTACCAAAGAATGCAATACGGTGCCATTCGGTGTTCTCCTTCATTTCACCTGTTGCTTTATCTTTGTATTTATCCGATGTAGCTACCGATATATTAGTTACCGCATCCCCACTAGGCAAATACCTAGTTTCTGGATCTCTACCAATATTCCCTACGATGATTACCTTATTCACTGATGCCATTTATATCTCCCGAAGTAAATTAGCTCATCAAACTATGAGCTGAACTTATTTTAATTTCTCTAATGTAGCATCAAATCCTACAAGCTCTTAATTTTAGGGTTGAGCATTTTTTGCTCTTGACGGGAGCTCTGCCGTACCAAAAGTAATTATAAGCCACACTGAAATTAAACCGGTCGTCAAATAAAACAAGGCCGTTAGACCCCAGTTTTTCAGTAATAGTCCGCCTAAAGCCCCTCCTAAAAACAACCCTAATGATTGTGTTGTATTAAAGACGCCGAGTGCAGCGCCTTTGAAATTTCCTGACAGTCTCGACACCAAAGATGGTTGTATCGTTTCTAGGATATTAAAAGCAACAAAAAAGATAAATAGACCTAAAGAAACGGCGTATAAGCTACTTTGATTTAGTCCAAAGATGACAACAAAATAAATTTGTGAAAACAACATTATTCCTACTGAGAAAACCAATAATCCCCTAAGCCTTCCCCTTCTTTCAGCAAGCATAAGTAAAGGCGCCATTACTAAAAACGAAATTAGCACAAGGGGTAAATATACGGTCCAGTGGCTTTCCAGTGGCAATCCCAAATCTTTCAATATTCTTGGAATAATCATAAAAACCATCACTTGCACGATATAAAGCACGAGCACCCCTAAATTCAACCTCAGCAACTCTGGCTTTTTCAGCACAATTCTGAGCTTATCCATCGTTTTCATTTCTTTTTCTGGGGTTTTTAGCTCATCATGTGGGGATTTCGGTACAACCCTAATTGCTACATAAATAGCAACTATCCCCAAAATAGCCATCAATAAGAAAATGCCTTGTAATCCAATGAGATGATTTAAAGGGGCTGCAATCACAATTGAGACTACGTAACTTAATGCAATGCTTCCCCCTATAAGGGCCATAGCCTGAGTACGCACTTCTTCACGGGTTAGGTCAGATACCCACGCTGATACCGCCGCAGAAATCGCTCCAGCGCCTTGAACTGCCCTTCCAAATAGAATCCACCATAAATCATCGTGAGATGCGGCAATTAAGGCCCCTAATACAAATAAAACCAATCCGATGACCACTACAGGTCTTCTTCCGAGTCGATCCGACAAAACCCCAAGGGGAATATGGCAAACGGCCTGAACAATGCCATAAATCCCTAAAACGATACCCACAAAGAGAGCATCATCCCCTCCAGGCAAGGTTTGGGCGTGTAGAGTAAAAATAGGCAAAATCAGAAATAAGCCAAGCATCCGCAAGGCATAAATGCTTGAAAGAGAAAAAGCTGAGCGAAGTTCTGTGGAATTCATAAGAAACGACTATATTAACAAGTTAAGAAAAAATTATGAACGAAACCATCAAAATCCGTGGCGCACGCACCCACAACCTAAAAAATATCAATCTTGATATCCCGCGCAACAAATTAGTTGTTCTTACGGGATTATCAGGATCTGGTAAAAGCTCTCTCGCTTTTGACACCTTATATGCGGAAGGACAACGACGCTATGTCGAGTCTTTATCTGCCTATGCAAGACAATTTTTACAATTAATGGACAAGCCCGATGTTGATTCTATCGAAGGACTATCTCCCGCCATTTCTATTGAGCAAAAAGCTACAAGCCATAATCCTCGCTCAACAGTGGGTACTGTAACTGAGATTCATGATTATCTAAGACTTTTATTTGCCCGTGCAGGAACTCCGCATTGCCCTGAACATGGTTTACCACTAGAAGCGCAAAGCGTATCTCAAATCGTAGATCACATTTTGACTTTCCCTGAAGAAACTCGAATTATGGTCCTAGCCCCTGTGGTCAGTAATCGAAAAGGGGAATTCCAGGACTTATTTGCTGACCTACAAGCCCAAGGATTTGTTCGTTTTAGAATTCGCTCAGGCGGTGGCACTACACACATTGCTAAAGCAACTATTCATGAAATAGATAACTTACCCACATTAAAAAAGAATGATAAACATTCCATTGAGGTTGTTATTGACCGACTCAAAGTTAAGCCAGAAATAAAGCAGCGTTTAGCAGAATCTGTAGAAACCGCCTTTAGACTCGCAGAAGGTCGGACTTTAATTATCAATATGGATACCGAAGAAGAATTTTTATTCTCAAATAAATTTGCCTGTCCGATTTGTTCTTTTGCATTAGCAGAGTTAGAGCCTAGATTATTCTCCTTTAATAACCCGATGGGTGCTTGCCCTAGCTGTGATGGCTTGGGTCATAAATCTTTCTTTGACCCCAAAAGAATTGTTGCTCACCCAGAATTATCCTTAGCTTCAGGTGCTATTAAAGGTTGGGATAGACGAAATCAGTTTTACTTTAGAATGCTTCAAAACTTAGCAGACTATGCGAAATTTGATCTTGAAAAGCCATTTGAAGTACTTGTTAAAAAAGCACAGGACTTAGTACTTTATGGCTCTGGAACCAGCAAAATACCTTTTGAGTATTTAAATGAAAAAGGATTGTCGATTGTCAAGCCACATACTTTCGAAGGTATTATTGCCAATTTCGAACGTCGCTATAGAGATACAGATTCAATAGCTGTTCGAGAAGAACTTGCTCGATACCAGAATGTAAAAACCTGCCCGGATTGTGAAGGTGCACGATTAAGAAAAGAAGCACGCTTTGTTAAAGTCGGCGAAGGAGTCTTTAGTCGAGCGATTTTTGAAATTAGCAATCTTCCCCTCAAAGAAGCATATGAATACTTCTCAACTGTAGAACTTAAAGGCGTCAAAAAAGATATCGCAGAAAAAATTATTAAAGAAGTAACTGCACGCCTTAAATTTCTGAATGATGTTGGATTAAATTATCTTTCACTTGACCGAAGTGCGGATACTCTGTCTGGCGGAGAGGCTCAACGAATTCGTCTTGCATCTCAAATTGGCTCAGGGCTCACTGGGGTCATGTATGTTCTTGACGAGCCCTCCATAGGACTTCATCAACGAGATAATGATCGCTTAATTAAAACATTAGTTCACTTGAGAGACTTAGGTAATTCTGTACTTGTTGTTGAACACGACGAAGAAATGATTCGCTCCTCAGATTATGTAATCGACATTGGCCCAGGTGCAGGGGTTCACGGAGGACAAATAGTTGCTTATGGCACTCCCAAAGAAATAGAAGAAAATCCAAATTCTTTAACTGGTGATTATCTTTCAGGGAAAAAAGAAATTGCTATACCAAAAAACCGACTTAAGCCTGATGGTAGATGGATATCAATCAGTGGCGCTAGTGGTAACAATCTCAAAAATATAACCGCTAAAATTCCAGTAGGTTTATTAACTTGTGTCAGTGGCGTTTCTGGATCTGGCAAATCAACGCTCATCAATGACACGCTCCACCATGTGGTTGCGCAACATCTATATGGATCTGTCGCAGAACCGTCCCCCTTTAAAGAAATTGAAGGGTTGGAATACTTTGACAAAATTATCAGTGTCGACCAGTCTCCTATTGGAAGAACTCCGCGGTCTAACCCAGCAACTTATACTGGCTTATTCACACCAATTCGTGAATTATTTTCTGGAGTTCCTGCGGCTAGAGAGCGAGGCTATGAAGCCGGTCGCTTTTCTTTTAATGTGCGTGGCGGGAGATGCGAAACTTGCGAAGGTGATGGCGTCATTAAAGTAGAAATGCACTTTCTTCCTGATGTGTATGTTCCTTGTGATGTTTGTCATGGTAAAAGGTATAACCGCGAAACACTTGATATTCGCTATAAAGCCAAAAATATTCATGAAGTTTTGTCTATGACAATAGAACAAGCATTTGAGTTTTTCCAAGCAGTGCCAGTCGTGAAGAGAAAATTAAAAACATTACTGGATGTTGGTCTTGGATATGTTAGGTTAGGTCAAAGTGCAACAACACTTTCAGGTGGCGAAGCTCAGCGGGTAAAATTGTCACTTGAGCTATCGAAAAGAGATACCGGTAGAACTTTATATATTTTGGATGAGCCTACAACAGGACTCCATTTTCATGATATCCAGCTCTTGTTAGAAGTGATTCATTCCCTGCGTAAGCAAGGTAACACGATCATTATTATTGAGCATAATTTGGACGTAATTAAGACTGCGGATTGGGTCATCGATATGGGGCCCGAGGGTGGCTCTGGGGGCGGGATGATTATTGCAGAGGGAACTCCAGAAGATATTGCAAAAAATAAAGCTAGCTTTACAGGAAAATATCTAAAGCCGCTTCTTAAGTAAACTAAATAAGAGCTCGTTCCGCTCGCTCTAAGGATTCAGGATTTCCTAAAATAATTAGGATGTCTTGCTCCTCTAGTATCTGGTCTTCTGTCAAATCTAGCTTCCTAAAAACAACGCCAACTTGATGGTTTTTTCTACGCAAAGTTTGCAATATTGCCCCTGAATGACTAATGATCGAAGAACTGCAACCAATGCCTTTGTCGCCTCTTTTTAACTGAATACTATGAAGTCGGATAGATGATTCGTCATCTTCATCCTCAGTACTTGGAAAATAACCCCTTAACTTACCATAACGATTTTCCCTTGCCTGAGTAACGCGACGTAGAACTTTGCTAATAGGTACGCCCGATAAACTTAATACATTAGCCGCCATCATTAGTCCACCTTCAGTCTTTTCAGGAATGACCTGGGTAGCACCAGCGTTATGCAGCTTATCTATTTCACTTTCATCTGTCGCTCGAACAATGACAGGGATTTTTGGATTTAGTATTTGTATTTGATGAATAACACGTATGATTTCATTCATATCTTGAAAAGTAATTACAACTGCACTTGCCCTTGATATGCTTGCCGCATTAAGGTGATTAGCGCTTTGAGAAACCCCATATACAACCGATAAACCTGCAGTTGATGCCTCTTTAACCCTCTCAGGATCTGAGTCTAAGGCAATATAATTGACGCCTTCTTCCTCGAGAAATTTTGCAATATATTGGCCTGTAATTCCAAAACCGCAAATAATAATATGCTTTTCTTTTTTCGCACCTTGGGAAGCAATTTGGGTAATTTTCAACGACTGATTTAACCACTCGTTCTGGGAAAACCTAAGAGCAATTTTCCCGTTAAATTGAATCACAATGGGGGCAATCATCATTGATAACAACATGGCTGCAATAACGGATTGCGATAAACTTGGATCTATCCAGTCTAAGCTGTCAATTTGATTGATTAAAACAAAACCAAACTCGCCTGCCTGTGTAAGACAAAGGCCTGTACGAATTGCCTCTCCAGGGCTTGACCCAAATCTTTTAGCAAGGAGAGCTATAACTGAGAATTTTAAGAATAATGCCCCAACCAATAGGAAAATGACTAAATGGAAATTGCTTAATACTTGTGGAATGTTGACCAACATGCCAATTGAAATAAAGAAAAGGCCTAATAAAATATCTCTAAATGAAGCTATGCTTTCTTCTACTTGGTAGCGATAGGGTGTTTCAGATATCAACATTCCTGCCATAAAAGCGCCTAAGGCAAGTGATAAGCCCACAACTGATGTGACAGCAGATAACCCTAAGGAAATTAAAAGAACATTCAACATGAACAATTCTTGAGATTTAAACCTAGCGATTAAACCAAACCATGTACTAAATATCTTTTGGCCTATAAAAAATATCAATATGAGTGCTATGGCGACCTTTAAAGCTGTCATTGATAAAGCAAAAAATATATCTCCTGAATTTTTTCCTAAAGATGGAATTAAGATCAAAAGAAGAATGACGACTAAGTCCTGAAATAACAATACTCCTATCGCATTTCTACCATGCGGGGATTCGATCTCATTCTTTTCGCTAAGAATCTTTACAACTAATGCCGTGGATGACATCGCGATTGCGCCACCCAAAGCAAACAAGACATGCCAAGGCATAGGCAAGGGAATAACGAATCTTAGGAAATAACCAGCAGGTATCGTAAGAAACATCGTTAGAAGGACCTGGCTGGCGCCAAATCCAAATACAATGCTCTTCATAGACTTAAGTTTTTTTAAATTAAACTCTAATCCAATTGAAAACATGAGGAAAACCACCCCAAATTCTGCTAAGTCTTTTACAGTTTGATTATCGGGGACTAAACCAAGCGCATTTGGACCAATCAGCAGACCGACAAAAAGATAGCCTAAAATTGAGGGAAGTTTTAAAACTTTGGAAATTAAAACGCCTGCCAAAGACGAGGCTAATAATATCAGGGTAAATTTCAAAATAGTAGGCATATACTTAATCATATGATAGATAGTCTTAATGAACGTTTTATTCAAATTGCTAAAAATACTTTAGAAATAGAAAGTATTGCTGTGGAAGGCCTTCGAAAGAATCTTCAAAACCCTGAAGAAAGCCATGCTTTTATCCACGCCGTAAACATCTTGCTCAATTGCAAAGGTAGAATCGTGGTTTCCGGTATAGGAAAATCAGGCCATATAGCTCGAAAAGTTGCTGCTACACTCGCTTCTACAGGATCACCGGCTTTTTTTGTTCACCCAGCCGAGGCTAGTCATGGCGATTTAGGTATGATTAAACAAGAAGACGTTTTAGTTGCACTCTCTTACTCAGGTGAAACTAATGAGTTGCTAGAAATCATTCCACTTATTAAAAGAATGGGTGCGAAGCTTATTGCCTTAACAGGTTTTCCCCAATCTTCTTTGGCTAAACTCGCAGACGCTCATCTTAACGTCCACGTTGACAAAGAAGCCTGCCCCTTAAATCTTGCGCCAACAGCAAGTACAACAGCAACTTTAGCCATGGGAGATGCAATTGCCATGGTGCTACTTGATTCGAAAGAATTTAATGCACATGATTTTGCGCTTTCTCATCCCGGTGGTAGCTTAGGTAAAAAGCTATTAACCTACGTCAGAGATGTAATGCGCACTGGTGATGCTGTACCTAAAACCCTAATCACCGCCTCCTTAAAAATCGCACTGCTTGAAATATCCCAAAAACGTTTAGGTATGACCGTCATTGTCAACGATCAAAATCAAGTATTAGGTATTTTTACAGATGGAGATTTGAGGCGTTTTTTAGAAAAAAACTCTCATCTAGACAATGTCCTGCTTAAAGACATTATGAGCCCCAATCCTAAAACTATTTCTAAGGATGTTTTGGCAGCACAAGCCATAGAGATGATGGATCGCCTACGTATTAATCAGCTTGTGATTGTAGATGCTATGGGCAGACTTGAAGGTGCTCTTAATATGCATGATTTACTCTCTGAAAAGATTATCTAATCTCATGCCCTCTTTAACTACAAATATGTTTAGTCAATTCCCCCAAGCTTTAGAGAGAGCAGAAAAGATTAAGCTTTTAGTGCTTGATGTAGATGGGGTACTTACCAATGGTTCTTTATTCATAAATGAAGATGGCCAAGAGCATTTTAAGCAATTTAACTCTCTCGATGGTCATGGTCTTAAGTTGCTAACTTCTAATGGCGTTGAGGTTGCTATTATCACTGGTAGAACTTCTGCCATGGTTTCACAAAGAGCTAATAGCTTAAATATAAATATAGTACTCATGGGTGTGGAACATAAGTTATCTGCCTTGAATTCGCTAGTAAACTCAAAAAATCTAACCCTTGCACAAGTTGCTGTCATGGGAGATGATTGGCCAGATCTCGCCATGTTGAAAATTGCTGGTTTAGCTATAGCCCCAGCTCAAGCTCACACCGAAGTCCGCAACGCAGCTCATTTCATAGCGTCAAAGGATGGCGGAGAAGGTGCCGTCAGAGAGGCTTGCGACCTGCTCCTTATGGCACAAGGCCACTACCAACGGTTATTAATGGAATCATTGGTTTGATGCTTCTAAATATTTTATCAACAATTTATGCTTTTTTTTATGATTTAGCCATCAAGCTTGTCCCTATACTTGTTTTGGTAACTTTAACCTTGCTTTCTTTTTGGTTTTTAAAAAAAAATATTAAGGAAGACTTAGTTCCTTTGCCACGCTTGAAAGAACATACTCCAGACTATGTTTTTTTTAATGCCAAGTTGACTGTTCTTAATAAAGCTGGACAAACAAAATACCGATTGCTTGGAACAGAATTTAAACACTATGAAGACGATGCCTCTATTGATATTATTAAGCCAAGACTAAAGGTATTTAATCCTAAAGGTCCGCCTCTAACGGTTCAATCTGATACTGCCCATGTGACTGGGGAACTAGATATTGTTGAACTATTTAATCATGCTATCGTTTATCGCCCGGCTGATATTAATTCTTCTGGTCTAACTATTAGTCCATACGCAAAGTTAACATCAAACTATATGCAATTTTTTATCAACGACGACATATTAAAGACAAATGTCCCTGTGCAAATTGAAAGGGGATTATCCGTAATGTCTGCCAGTCAAGGTGCTATTTATAACAATGTTGACCAGTCAGTCTCTATGTTTGGTGATGTCCATGGCTATATCGAAGCTTCTGATATGAAGAAATCCACGCCATGAAAAAATTACTTATATCCATCTTCTTCTATAACGGATTTATTGGGTTTTCTTGTTTTACTTCATCACCCTCCTATGCGCTTAAATCAGATCAGGACCAGCCGATTAAGCTATTTTCTGATAATGCAGACTTTAATGATGTCACTCAAGAATACGTGCTAACTGGACACGCTATTATTATCAAAGGGAGTCTCAAAGTTACTGGTGATAAGGCGGTTATTGTGACAGATCCCGAAGGTTTTCAAAAAATCTCTGTTATCGCTAAAGCCCCTAATATTGCCACTTTTTCCCAACAAATGGATGGACCTAACCACGATCTTACGGATGGTCAAGGAGAATTAATTATTCACGAAGCCAAGACCGATAAATTATTGATCTCTGGAAATGCTATTGTTAAAAGATTGAGGGGAAGCGTGGTCAAAGACTTGCTCATATCTGATCAAATCGACTATGATTTATTAACAGAAAAATATATCGCCAGTATCAAAACCCCTGGCAAGCTAGTTAAGTCAACGCTAGCCCCAAGGACCCCTGAAAAATTTAAAATCACAGACTAGCCACTACTATGAGCCAACCCAACTCCATCCAATCTGTGCTTTGTGCTACTGGGCTCAAAAAAACTTATGGCAAACGCACGGTAGTTAAAGATGTTGGAATTGAAGTTAAAACAGGTGAAGTTGTTGGTCTCCTTGGTCCCAATGGAGCAGGGAAAACTACTTCTTTCTATATGATTGTTGGACTTGTTCCTGCTGACAAAGGGCAAATTACTCTTGATGGCAAAATCATCGGCAACCTCCCCATTCACGAAAGATCCAAACTAGGTCTTTCTTATTTACCTCAAGAAGCTTCTATTTTTCGAAAGTTAACAGTTTCTGAAAATATTCAAGCCGTTCTAGAACTTCAAAAAACAAACGAGAACAGATACCTTGACCGAAAAGAAATCCAATCTCAATTAAATCAATTACTTGACGAACTTCAAATTAGCCACTTACGGGATAATCCAGCGCTTTCTCTATCTGGCGGGGAAAGAAGGCGTGTAGAAATTGCTAGAGCCTTAGCATCAAATCCTAAATTTATACTTTTAGACGAGCCATTTGCTGGTGTTGATCCAATTGCCGTTGGAGAAATTCAACGAATTGTGACCTTTCTAAGAGATCGTAACATTGGAGTTCTAATAACAGACCACAATGTTCGTGAGACCCTAGGTATCTGCGACCACGCTTATATCATTAGTAATGGCTCCGTTTTGGCTGAGGGTGAGCCGCTAGATATCATCGAAAATGAAAGTGTCAGAAAAGTCTATTTGGGAGAAAGTTTTAGGATGTAGCAAAAATTTTAATTTGGCACTTGGCATTTAAATCAATCACTGATAATCTAAAGTTGTAGCTGATTTAAATCATTTCCTTTATTTTTAAAATATTTATGAATATTGGGCTTCTTAAACTTAACTTTATCTGGAGCTTGTATGAACATCATCATCCATAGTCATCATGTTGAAGTAACACCTGCAATTAAATTGCATTTAGAAGAAAAAATTAAAGTCATCAAAAAGCATTTTGAAAAAATTATTCAAGTGAACGCTTCCTTGACCGTTGATAAAGCTCACGAAAAAGAACTACGACAGAAAGCAGAATTAAGTATTCATGCCATGGGTAAAGACTTTTTTGCACAAGCCCATGATGTGGATTTATACCAAGCGATTGATCAGGCAGCAATCAAACTTGATAAACAAATCTTGAAAATAAAAGAAAAAACTAAGAATCATCATTTTGGCGATATTAATCCACTGAATTCTGACGCAACCTTAGGATGATTCTATAATAAGTTTATGCTCGAACTCGCCGAAATACTCCATTCCGAAAATATTCACATCGATATCCCAATAAAGGATGTCAGTGAATTATTTCAAATGGCGAGTTCGGACTTTTCTATACATTCACATCTGGATAAGAGTCTCATCGAAAACTGTCTTTTGGCTCGTGAGGCATTAGGGTCTACAGGCTTAGGTGTTGGGGTAGCAATCCCCCACGGAAGAGTGAAGGGTTTAAAAAATTCATTAGCCAGCTTTTATCGCTTGAGTAATGGGGTCGATTTTCATGCTGAAGATGGCATTCCAGTCAATCTAGTCTTGTTTCTTCTTGTCCCTGAACAAGCAAACCAGAAACATTTAGATCTTTTATCAGAAATCGCCCAGATATTATCAGACAAATCAAGAAGAACAGCCCTTCAAGAAGCGACAACTGTCAGTGCATTGCTTGAAATTTTCACCTCTAGTCTCGCTCATTAATCATGAGACAACAATTCTCCCTTTTGGGAGTGAGTGCCCAAACAGTCTTTGATGATAATTGTCAGGATTTAAAATTACAGTGGATTGAAGGCCAAGAAGGAGCTGATAGGTGCTTTGATTCACAACTCGTTAATCAAGCAACATCTTCTTCAGACTTAGTGGGTCACCTGAATTTGATTCATCCAAGTCGACTACAAGTGTATGGAGAAGCTGAAATAAATTACTTAAATCAGTTAAATCTTGATATGCGCCGCTTACAGTTAGTTGATTTAATGGCTAAAAAACCGCCTTGCCTTATTGTTGCAGATGGCGAGCAACCGCATCCAGAACTGATGCTATATTGCCAGCGAAGTTCTACTCCTCTTTTTAAAACACCAGTCCCGTCAGCAGAGGTAATAGATCATCTCAGGGTCTATTTAACAAAAATTGGCGCGCCTCGAATTACATTACATGGTGTTTTTTTAGACATTTTAGGTCTAGGAGTCTTAATTACGGGTGAATCTGGACTTGGTAAAAGCGAACTTGGACTAGAGTTAATTTCTCGCGGACATGGACTAGTAGCTGACGACGCTGTTGATTTTGCTAAATTAGGTTCAGATTATGTTGAAGGTAGATGTCCACCAATTTTACGTGACCTTCTTGAAGTAAGAGGCTTAGGACTTCTAGATATCAGAACAATTTTTGGTGAGACTGCTGTCAGACGAAAACTGAAGTTAAGATTAATTGTTCAATTAGTAAAACGACAAGATGGAGAATTTGACCGTCTTCCATTAGAACCACAATTTATTGATGTTATCGACGTACCAATTCGTACTGTCAAAATTCAAGTTGCCGAAGGTCGAAATTTGGCAGTTTTGGTTGAGGCCGCAGTCCGTAATACTATTTTGCAGCTTCGTGGCATTAATACACTTGAAGATTTTATAAATCGCCAGAAGGAACTTATGCAATCTGAGTTGACATCTAAACTTTCTCCGAAATAAGATGAGTATTTTTTTAATCACGGGGATTTCTGGATCAGGTAAATCCGTCGCATTAAATGCCTTGGAAGATGCTGGGTATGATTGTGTTGATAATTTACCCATTAATTTATTAGAAAATTTAATTGCAGATCTTAGTCAATCCGGTATTGAAAAATTAGCAATTGCAATAGATGCTAGGCGTGGAAAATCAATCATAGAATTACCTGAAATACTTTCAAAACTTGCGAAATCATACAACGTTCAACTTATATTTCTCAACTCATCAACGGAGTCCTTAGTAAAGAGGTTTTCAGAAACTCGTCGAAGACATCCGCTATCAAATGCTAAGAACGAGAACCCTCAAAATTCTTTGATAGAGGCGATTCAACTCGAACGCGATTTGATGAAGGGCCTAAATGAACTAGGTCACCAAATTGACACAAGTAATATCTCAGCTAATACTTTAAGAGCTTGGGTGCTGGATTTGATTCAACATCAACATTCTGGCTTAACACTTCTTTTTGAATCTTTTGGATTTAAGCATGGCCTGCCTCAAGATGCAGACCTTGTATTTGACGTGCGCTGCTTAACGAATCCTTTTTATGATTTAAGTTTGCGTCCTTTAACTGGCAATGATGAGGCCGTTGTAGAGTTTTTACTAAAGAATTCTGATTTTTTGGATTTAGCCAAAGACATTGAGTCTTTCATAAAGAAATGGCTGCCAAAATACATGCTAGATCAGCGAAGCTATTTAACAATTGCCATTGGCTGTACTGGAGGTCAACATCGATCAATAGCTATGGCTAATTACTTATTCAACCAATTCGTTGAACAATCTAAGTCGCCTGATAATCGATTAAGTCTACTCTTAAGGCATCGCGAAATTACTATTGCGTCAAATTAAAAAAATCACTTAGCAATTCTTTAATGGGCTTCGGATACCCAAACCCTTTCAGATCCTCAATAGGGCACCATATCCAATCTTCTGAGGCAAGCTTATTTTTATTTTCTATATTTATTTGTCTTACCTGAAAATATAGAATTCGGTGTGTAAAAACATGCCGTCTTGGCGTATAAATTTTTCCGATTTGATATTGCTTTTTTGAAATTATTTTTGATATCACGTCATACATAGCTAATTCGAAATTTGATTCTTCATTCTTATCGACCCACTTCGTTTCCGGCAATGACCACAACCCACCCCAGATTCCTTCACCACTTTTTTTCTCTAAAAGAACATGTCCTTTTGATACGATTAACAACATTTCGCTCATCACTTCTTTTGTTTTTTCTTTTTTAATTTTTTGAGGTATAAGCTCTACCTGATCTTCGCGGTAAGCAAAGCAAATGTTTTGATAAATACACTTTCTTACTTCTTTCTTATCAATTAGACATAGGGCTTGCTTTGGTTTACAAACTGTAGCTCCAAAATCCATCAAAGCTTGAGTATAGGCAGGCATATCTTTTTTATTCTTTGGCAGCATTGACTCTGCAATTTCCAAAAGCTTCTTTTCGGTTTGTACTTGAGAAATAATAGATCTAATTCCAAACACTCTAGAGAGTAACCGCTTCACATTTCCATCTAAAATGCTTACCCTTTCTTCAAAACAAAAAGCAGCAATAGCAGCAGCGGTTGATCGACCAATCCCTGGTAACTGCTCAAGCTCCTCTGCTTTTTTTGGAAATTCACTATTCAAACTTTCATGTATGATTTGGGCGCATCGATGTAAATTTCTCGCTCTTGTGTAATATCCCAACCCTGCCCACTCATGAAGCACATCATCCTGTGAGGATTTTGCTAGAACGTCTATATTTGGAAATCTTTTTAAAAATGAGTGATATCTTTCTATGACAGTCAGAACCTGGGTTTGTTGCAACATAATCTCTGATAGCCAAACCTTATAGGGATCCTTCTCATTTTGCCAAGGTAAGCCTTGACGCCCATACGCTTTCCTCCAGGTCAGCAATTTTGCTGCGAAATTTTTTACTTCTGACATTTTTTACAATAATAAGTTGATCGTTGATTTTGGACAATCTGAGTGATTTTGCTTTTACAAACGAGGCACAATTCTGATTTTCGTCCATAGACTTTAGTTTGCATCATAAAGTGTCCCGGTTCTCCTTCGCTATTTACAAAGTCCTTCATACTGCTACCACCTGCTGTAATTGCTTTTTGAAGTACCTTTCTAATAGCGTGTGCTAACAGTTGGTATCTTTTTTCTGATATTTTTCCTGCTGGTGTTTTTGGATTTATTTTGGCTTCAAATAAACTTTCTGAACAATAAATATTACCTACGCCAACTACAGCTTGACCAGCTAATAAAAATTGCTTAATACTAACTAGTCTTTTACGTGACTTTTGATAGAGTATGCGTCCACCTAATAACTCTTTGAATTCCTCCGAAAATGGCTCTACTCCTAACTTTGCTATGAGGGGATGGTCTTCAATAGCCCCAGCTTCTAGCTCATGCCAAAGCATGGCACCAAATTTTCTAGGGTCATGAAGTCTCAATGCAATATCTCTAAATTGTATTTCTATGCGATCATGCTTTCGCGGCGGCTCTTCTTTAGGCTGAATTCTTAATACGCCCGTCATCCCCAAATGAATAATTAATGTTCCCTCCTCAAATCTGAGTAAAAGATACTTCCCTCTTCTTAAAATTTGAGAGCAAGTTTGACCTTTTAGAATTTGATTTAAGTTACTAGGAACCGGCCAGCGTAACCTTCCATCATAGATAATTACCTGAGTAACCTTTTTATCTTTAACTTTAGGTTCAATTCCTAGTTTTGTAACTTCAACTTCTGGGAGTTCAGGCATAAAGAGCTATAAATTAGAATGTTGTTTAGAATATAAAAATGTATAAATTCAAACTAACGGCGTTTTTTCGTCATGTGCTATTTTCTGGCTGTATTTGCAACTTTTTAGTTTTTTCTAATGCTATTGCTCAATTACAATTTGTTGAGAATAATCCGGCACGATATTCTGAGCAAGTTTTTTCTTTTCTCGCCTCTGAGATAGCACTTCAACGAGGGGATGCTGGCTCTGCTTTCCAAACCTTAATAGCATTAGCAAAAGATACGAAAGACCCTCGTATCGCTCAACGAGCTATGGAGATTGCTTTAATTGCTAAATCCCCAGCTGCGGCTCTTGAGGCTTCTAAATTATGGTCCGAATATTCGCCGACAACAGACACAACCTCTAAAGAGGTGATGATTACTTTATTGATGCTTAACGATGAGTGGGATAGTGTGATTGCCCCAGCCATTAGTCTTTTAAGTACTAAACTCCCTGTACAACGTGACCAGTTTTTACAGCAATGGCGCACTTTAATTTCCAGATCAAAACAAGAAGATAGTGCCATACGGGCTTTTTCAAAAATTATTTCTGGTACCAAACCCCTCACCAAGAATAAGGATTTATTGTTTATTTACTCAATGGGTGAGGAAAAGGAAGGTCGAATTGATAGCATGGAGGCTATTCTTAAATCTATTATTCGCCTAGATCCCAATAATAAAAATGCTCTTAATGCCTTGGGCTATTCTTATGCTGATAGGAACATCAAACTGACAGAGGCGCTCAAAATGATTCAAAAGGCGCATCAAATGGCTCCGGATGACCCCTATATTTTAGATAGCTTAGCGTGGGTAAATTATCGACTGGGCAACCTTGCACTTGCTAAAACTTTATTACAAGAATCATATGAGAAATTGCCTGAAGTAGAAGTGGGTGCTCACCTTGGTGAGGTCCTTTGGATTCTTGGTGATGCCAAAGGTGCTGAAACTATTTGGCGAAAGGTTGAAGCAATTGACGCCAACCATAAAACACTTAAGGACACCCTTAGGCGACTTCGTCCAGATTGGGCGGCTCCAGAAGTTTTTGATAGCAATTCAAAGAGGCATTGGGATGGGAGATTTGCTGTTAAGGTCAACGGCTCTTCTGGGCAAAATGGCGGTAGCGGCTCTTTTTCATTAGATCATGATGAGAAAAGTGACAACCTTGAAATTCGTTCATCATTAGGCGCCTCCATCGCAAAGGTAGTCATTGGCCCTGCTAAGGCAACATTAGAGCAGAATGGCAAAATTTATGAGGCAGTCGATGCTGATAGTCTCATTGAGCAGGCTATCAGTTTACCGATTCCAGCCCGAGGTCTTCCAGCATGGTTGTCAGGTTTTATAAGGCCAGGATCTCAAGGGGTGATTCAAAGAAACGATTCAGGCCAAGTTATAAAAATTGAACAAGATGGCTGGGTGCTTGTTTATGATTGGGCAAAAAAAGATCAATTACAAAAGCTAACGCTAACCCGCCAAACCAGCTTAAATAATATTGATATCAAGCTGATATTCGACATCCCGAATGACTGATTTTTATCAAATACAGGCTCCAGCCAAAATAAATCTCTTTTTACATGTGGTGGGCCAGAGGCATGATGGTTACCACCTGATTCAGAGCGTATTTCAATTAGTCAATCTTTTTGACACCATAGAAATTAAAGCCCTCAGTAATCCTAGTCTTGAACTTTCAATCCCCACACCGAACGTCAAAGCAAAAGATGACTTGGTTCTTCGAGCTGCCCAATTGCTTCAAAATTACACCCAAAGCTCCCTAGGAGCAGAAATTAGAGTAAATAAAAATATCCCAATTGGAGCAGGTATGGGTGGAGGATCTTCTGATGCCGCAAGCACCTTGATTGCATTGAATGAACTATGGCGAACTCATCTGCCCATTGAAGAATTATGTTCTTTGGGAATCAAATTAGGAGCCGATGTACCTTTTTTTATCAACGGCGTTAACGCCTTTGTAGAGGGTATTGGAGAAAAACTAACCGCTATTGATCTTCAACCCTATGATTATTTTATAATTTATCCAGGAATTAGTATTTCAACTCAAGAAATATTTAACGACACAGAATTGACGAGAAATCATCGTCAGATTACAATATTAGACTTTGCTGAGTATGAAAGTTCTAAGACATTTTTAAGTAATGACCTAGAACCAATTGCGCGGAAAAAGTATTTGGTTGTAACAGAAGCAATAGAATGGCTTAAAATGAAGATTCCGGGTTCTAACCCGATGATGACAGGTTCTGGAAGTGCAGTTTTCTGTCGCTTACCACCTCATTTTGAAGCCCAGAATATGCTGTCTCAATTACCAATTAACTGGAGAGGATTTATTGTGAGAGGGTTAAATCAACATCCCGCTTATAATTTGATTCGATCCAGCAACAAACAACAGGGGAGTCGCCAAGTTGGTTAAGGCACCGGATTTTGATTCCGGCATTCGAAGGTTCGAGTCCTTCCTTCCCTGCCACTTTCAAGTAGTAAATTTTCCTTTAATATCATCTGTCTGTCGTATTTCTTCGAGGAGTAGGTATGAGCAATGAATCCATGTTAGTTTTTACTGGGAACGCAAATCCTGTTTTAGCTAAAAATGTTACCGATTTGCTAGGAATCACTCTAGGAAAAGCCTTTGTTGGCAAATTTTCAGATGGGGAAATTCAAGTTGAGATTCAAGAAAATGTTCGTGGTAAACATGTTGTAGTTATTCAACCAACTTGCGCTCCGTCAAATGAAACACTTATGGAACTCATGATTATGGTAGATGCCCTTAAAAGGGCTTCAGCAGGCACTATTACTGCGGTAATACCTTACTTTGGCTACGCTAGGCAAGATCGCCGTCCACGTTCTGCTAGGGTCGCAATTTCCGCCCGTATCGTCGCTAATATGCTTCAGTCCGTCGCTGGAGTTGGAAGGGTTCTGACGATGGACCTGCATGCTGATCAAATTCAGGGGTTTTTTGATATTCCGGTAGACAACATTTATGCCTCGCCCATCTTACTCGAAGATCTCTATCGTAAAAATGACTCAGACCTACTTGTTGTCTCTCCTGATATTGGGGGCGTTGTTAGAGCAAGAGCTTTAGCTAAACAACTCAGTTGTGATCTGGCTATTATTGATAAAAGAAGGCCTAAAGCGAATGTATCTGAAGTCATGCATGTTATTGGTGAGGTAGACGGTAGAAGATGTGTAATTATGGATGACATGATTGATACAGGTGGCACTTTATGTAAAGCGGCAGAAGTCTTAAAAGAGCGAGGTGCTAAGAGCGTCATGGCTTATTGCACTCACCCTGTTCTCTCTGGTGATGCGGTAAGTAGAATTGCCAATTCGGAATTAGATGAAGTGGTAGTCACTGATACGATCCCACTCAAAGATGATGCAAAAAATCTGAAGAAGATTAGAGTATTGTCTATTGCCCCCCTCCTTTCAGAAACCCTAGTTAGAATTAGTAAGGGCGATTCGGTCATGTCGATGTTTGCCGATTGATCGGATGCGCGACAAACCTCGCCATTCATGGCGGGGAAGAATAGCGCGGACTGCGCTTGTTAGCTTG